>Ga0187893_10000072_pt1 | contig 209211 bp, 171 predicted proteins | sample MA1701074metaG_FD_139574 | JGI IMG/M metagenome (GOLD analysis project Ga0187893, IMG submission 139574) | White microbial mat communities from a basaltic lava cave in the Kipuka Kanohina Cave System on the Island of Hawaii, USA - MA170107-4 metaG ...
CCCCCAGGCAGCTCAAGGCGCCGGGGGTATTCAGGCACTCCCGACCGAGTGGCCACTGGCCTACCCGACGAAATATGGCGACGATTTACTAGACCCTTGGAGACCTGCTCAATGGTACAGGGGCCTTAGTATCGGCCTGCGGCAACCCCGACGCCTTCAGCAAACCGGTAGCCCCTGGGGAAGCAACACCTCCGCCCTCGAGATCTGTCTCCGGTACATCATCCCAACCTGGCGTTAGGTATTCCGTCGTTCTCAAGCCGGGTTCTGCTAGCGTTGCCGCGGAAGCGGGGCGTCTTGCATCGAAGACCGGTGCAGTAAAGGGTCGCGAATGGGCCCACGCTTTCCGCGGGTTCGAGTTGTATGACCTTTCGGACTCAGCCATGGCGGCGCTCAGGGCCGACCCATCCGTGGCGCTCGTTGAGAAACAAGCGGACATGACGGTGCTGACCGACCAAAACCTCGCCGGGATAGCCAATTCGTGGGGCCTCGACCAGATCGATCAGCGCGGGGGCCAGAACAATCTGTATCAATATTTCTACTCCGGGACCGGAGTCCGAATCTACATCGTTGACACCGGGGTGCGCGGTGGGCATGCCGAGTACACGAGTCGAAGGATCCTAACGGGGAACTTCGGCCTGAACGGGTCCGACCCCTGGACTGACGCCAACGGACACGGTACGCGTATGACTGGTCAGGCCGCGGGGCTGACCTTCGGTCCCGGGCGTGGAGCCAGCATCCAGTCAGTTCGGGTGCTGCTCGACGCCGACGGGCGCTGCAGTAACTGTGATGGCGACATAGCCACCGGTCTCAATTGGATCGCTCAAAACGGAATAAGACCGGCGGTGGTCAACTTCAGCCTTGGGGGCACTGACGACAACAATGGGGCCCTTCCGGGCACAGTTAGGGCTGCGATCATCGGCCTGGTGTCGGCCGGCTATGTCGTTATCGTGTCGGCAGGAAACGGCGGGGAGGACGGCGTTGCCGACGACGTCTGCAACAGCAATTACGCCGGACTGCCGGAGGGTGCCATCGTTGTTTCGGCTGTTAACGTCCTCCGGCACCGGGTCGGGAACGCGGGATTCGGCCCCTGTATCGACGTTTTTGCGCCGGGCGAGCTTACCGCAACATCGGGCAACGCCAACGACAACGATGTGACGACAACCGGCGGTGCCTCAGGGGCGACCGAATTCGTAAGTGGTGTCGCCGCCGCAATCCTCCAGCAAAATCCGGGCTTTTCCCCCTACCAGGTGAACTACATCATCTGGGGGTCCGCGTCGCGGAACCTCCTCGAGCCATCCGACCTCGGCGCGGGCTGTCCTAACTTCTTTCTCAACTCCCTTCATCGACTGGTGGTGGGGCGACGGCCCATCGACAGTGGTGACGGGTGGCACGCCAACCACCGCGACCTGGACGACGACCGTCGTCGGCGGGAACGGGAATTGGACGTACCTCTGGGAGGCCCGAATCAACAGCGGAAGCTGGACAACCGTCGGCACAGGGTCCTCCTACACCCGAACTTTCCCGAAGTTGGCATCCTAACACGTTGTGGCTCAGGCTATCGGCAACGTCGTTCGGGGAAACCCTCGCCTATGAGTGGCCCGTAACGGTGACCTGCGGCTCGTGCTGAGGTACTCCATGCCGGAGGCGGAGGTTATGGTGTATCGCTTTCTTCGGCGTGCCGGGGCCTCCCTTTTCAGCTTCTTGGCAACCGCCAGCTTGACCCACGCCCAAACCGATCGCGGCCGGATCGGAGTGGAGTTGAACGGCGGGGTCTACGTCGCCGCGACGTCCTTCGGAACCCACGGTGTCGTACGCGCTAAAGAGGGTTCGGCCAAGGCAATCGGTGGCGCCGTCACCTATCGGTTCGGCCAGAATCGAAGCGTTGGGATAGGGCTTGCCGTCAATTGGGTGTGGGACCTCTCCACCCATGAGGTCCCCACCCCGGCATGCACGGGGCGTTGCGGGCCGTCGACCGCTCAGGGCGGTCGAAGCCTCCTTGCTCTGGCTTCGGTGACTTGGCAGGCGAGTGGTCGACTCGGCGCGTTCTCGGTGACCGGCGGCCCCGGCCTCAAGTCGTATCTCAACGGCGGCTCAATCAATGTCTGTGAAGGCGAGCCGTTCTGCCGCGACCGAGGGTATTTCTCGGAGTCGCTGACCGACCTGGCCGGCCAGTTGAGCGTCGGCTGGCGGCCGAGCACGTCGTCTCGACTAGGACTGCGCGTCTCCGACGTGATGAGTCGGTACAAGACCGGTCGCATGCAACATGACCTGCTGTTTCTGCTGACCCTACACGTTCTGTAGGGATTGCCAGGTAATCATGCAGCATGTCGACCCGATCCGATCCCCCGGTGCGGACCGGTCACCGGGGCGTTGCCTGAGGGGTGTGGCGGCGCTGGTAGTCGCCATGCAGGCCGCTTGTGGGCTCGCGGATCCCGAGGCCGAATCCGTCGACGAGATCATCATAGTGGGTGCCGACCATCAGTCGGGGTTGGCCGACGAGTGGCTCGGTGGCTTCTTCGGGGTGCGGGTCCAAGCGGGTGGCCGCCCACTCGCCGGCGCCCGGGTCAAATGGGAACTTGTGATGGGCAGCGGCGAGCCGTCGACGGACTCCTTCACGGACGATAGTGGCTTCACCGTCGGGTGGGCCCGACTCGGTCCCCCTGGGCGATACCGCCTACGTGCCTCGGCGGGTCGCCACTCGGTGACGTTCGACGCGGAGGGTTTCCCCAACATGGCCGACCGCGTGGTCCTCGAGACCTCGCTCCCGTTTCCCCCGAACTATGGAGTCCACGATACCTTCGTTCGAGATGGATTGCTGGTCGTCTGTGCCTGGAATAGCGGGCTGTTTGTGTACGATATCGGCGGCGGCTTCCGGGGTGGGACACCGACCGCGCCGGTGCTCGTGACCCAGTTCATTCCCTCGGACGCCGGGGTGCCGGGCGGGCCGCAAGTTCATAACGCCTGGTGGCTCCGCGACCGAGCTACCGGGGCTCTTCGCTACCTCTTCGTTGGCCAGGAGGGACCGCGGGTCCAGGGCGACCGGTCGTCCGGTGACATCCACCTCATCGACCTCGATAACCTCGCCAGCCCAAGGGAGATCGGCACCTTTCGACTCCCCGGTGCCGGAACCCACAACTTCTGGATCGATGAGAACAAAGCGGTTTTATACGCCGCCTACTACAACGGCGGGGTCGTTGCGCTGGATGTGTCGGGAACGCTGATTGGGGGCCTTTCCGATCGACTGCTGGCACAGTCGACCCCCGGCGGCCCGGGCAACACATGGGTCTGGGCCGTCCAGTTGCGGGAAGGAGCCTTGTGGGCGATCGACACATTCAGCGGACTCTGGAGGCTCGACCCCGCCTCCCTCCAGCCCATCGCCGGCGGCCTCAACATTCCTGACTATTTCTCGACCGAGTTGTGGGTTGGCCGGAATTCCATTTGGACTGGCACACGCGGATCGCGTGGAACTCGCCCCAACGGCTCGCCAGCGACCGTCCTGGTATGGGACCCAAGGTCTGGCACGCCGATCCGGGTGGGCTCAGTGGCTACCGCTGCGTTTGGGATCACGGATCTTCAAGCCGCCGATGACGATCGGACGCTGTTCGTCTCGACCGAGGCCGGCGTGAGCCCCGGGATCCATGTGTTTCGAGTCGATCCGCTGACCCGGTCGCACCATCCCCTCGCATTTCTGCGGGTGAACGATGGGATCCATACTGCCACCCTTGCGAACGTGTCCGGGCGCGCGCTTCTCTTCGCCGCCAAGAATCCCCCCAACCCAGCGCTCTTGATCTACGATGTGACCGATCTGACGAGTCCCTAAAGCCAGATCGCGAGGCTCCGCGGCCTTCATCGACCGTCCTCGGTCGGCCGTGTCGGGCGCCCCAAGCCCTAGCTATGTTAGATGCCCTACGTTTGGCAGGAGCCTCTCGTGTTGATTCTTCTCATGCTCGTCGTGGGCCTCGCCCAGGACACCGTTCGATTCACCCCGACCATCCAACAACCGACCTTCGCGGTGCGTGAGCCGGTCCTCCGGATCAAACCCGGAACGGTTCTGGTGAGCAAGACCCATTTTGGACCCTACTACTCCGAGCAGGGCGGGGAGTTCCCCGGCGAGGTCGGACCCTTTTACGTCCAGGGGGCGACGACCAACGACATGCTGAAGGTCGAGATCATCAAGATTCGGCCCAACTCGCCGTTCGCCGCCTCGCAGCTCTACCCGGATTTCGGAGGCCTCTCAACGGAGAGCAAGATCCGGTTCCTCAACGACCCAATCCCCGCCCGGCGCTACCTCTGGCGGCTCGACACCGTGCGGATGGTCGGGACGACGGAGATGCCTAACAGCCGAGTCCGGAGGATGGAGATTGACCTCCAACCGATGCTCGGCCGGGTGGCGGTGGCGCCCCGAGGCGCCGAGGCGTTCGCCGGACTCTGGCCGGGCGATTTCGGCGGCAACATGGACGCCCCGGAGGTACGGGAGGGAACCACCGTCTTTCTCCCGATCTTTCACGATGGTGCCTACTTCTATTTTGGCGATGGCCACGCTCGCCAAGGCGAGGGAGAGGTCAACGGCACCGGTCTCGAAACCAGCATGGACGTCATCCTCAAGATCGACGTGGTGAAGGGGAAGACGATCAAGTGGCCCCGCCTTGAGGACCGCGACTACATCATGGTGGCCGGAAGCGCCCGGCCGCTGATCGACGCGTTTCGGCTGGCGCACGTGGAACTGATCGAGTGGCTCGCGGCGGACTACGGCTTCGACAAGTGGGATGCCTACACCTTGGTCGGCCAGGTCGGCGAGAACACCGTGGCCAACATCGTCGACCCGGCCTACACGGTGCTGGCGAAGATCAAGAAACGGTACCTCCCGCGATGAGATCGGCGCCCATGGACCACGCCGTCCGGCGCGCCGCCGCGCTCGAACGCCTGGGCCCCAATCTGCTGGTCGTCCCCTCGCAAACCTCCTTCAAGTCGGACGACCAGACCGGGTTTCAGCAAGCCAGCGATTTTCAGTATCTCACCGGGTTCTCCGATCTCGTCGGCGCGGTACTGGTGCTCGATGGGCCGGCCAAGACCGCGACGCTGTTTCTCCCCCCGCCGAGCCCGGTGATCAGCCCCCCCGCCCTCCCGGTGTCGGGACGACCCCGGCCCTCCCCATCGATTTGCTCGGCGGGTGGCTGTCACGGCGGTTCGGCTCGGCGGGCGGCGTGGTGGTGGCGCCGGTGGACTTGCGCGGGGCGGCGAGCGGGCCGCCCCCGATGGCGGGCACCGTGGCCCGGTGGGCCGGCTATCTGTCTTCGTTAGGTTGGACCGGGCCGGTTGGCTCCGCCGTTCCGGTGCTCCGGCCGCTGCGAGAGATCAAGGACGCCGCCGAGGTGGCGATTCTCGATCGAGTCGGCGCGGCGAGCGGCCAGGCGATGCTTGCCGGCATCCGGGCCCTCCGCCCCGGTCGGAGCCAGCGGTCGGCCGAGGCAGAGGTCGTTCGGTCGTGCATCGATCAGGGTCAGCGACACTCTTTCTGGCCGTGGACCATGTCGGGCCCCCGGGGGGTCTACACCGACCTCTTCAACTCGTTCGTCGACTACCAGGGCCACGATCGAGTCATGCGGGCCGGGGAGCTGGTTCGGGTCGACGTCGGATGTCAGGCCGATCATTACATGGGCGACGTCGGACGGACAGCGCCGGTCAGCGGCCGGTTCGACCCGGGGCAGCGCGAGGCATGGGACCTGTTCATCGCGGGCTACCGGGCGGGGCTCGCGGCGGTGCGCGACGGCGCCCGGGTGAAGGACATCTTCCAGGTCGCGCTCGACCGCATCCGAGTGCTCGCCCCGGGCCAGAAGACCGCGATGGGCAAGCGAGCGGCCGAGGTGCTGTTGTCGCCAGCGGGCGTCGAGGCCTGGCAATTTCACAATGTGGGCCTCGATGACGCCGAGGGGGCGCCGCCGATCCTCAAGGCGGGGATGACGGTGGCCTACGAGCTGATGTTCGCGATCGACGATCAGGGCTTCTACTTGGAGGACATGATTCTGGTGGAGCGCGACGGACACCGGATGCTGACCGCCGGCCTCCCATATAGCGCCGCCGACATCGAGGCGGTGATGGCGCGACGTTAGGCGCGGAAGGCGATCTTCCCGCCGACGACCGTCAGCGTCACCGGGAGCGTCGGATACTCCTCCGGCGGCAGCGTTGCCAACGGACCGTCGAGCACCGCCAGATCGGCGGCCCGGCCGACTTCGAGGCTTCCTTTCCAGTCATCGGCCCAGTCTTGCCACGCGCCGGTGACGGTGTAGCTGCGGAGCGCTTCGTTCAAGGTGATGCGCTGCTCGGGGCCCGACACCTGGCCCGACTGTTTTCCCTTCCTGAGAACGCAGGTGGCGAGTCCCTGCCGCCAATCGCCGTCCGTCACCGGCGCGTCCGAGCCGGTGGCCACGTTGACACCCGCATCGAGTGCGGTGCGGTAGGGCCACTCGTACGTCGCGCGCTCCGGGCCGATGCTCGCGACCTGACCGTCGGCGATCAGATACTTGATGTTGGCGTTGAAGTTGGCGCCGATCCCGTACCGCGCCATCCGCCGCAGCGTCGCCGGGGCGGTGAGGTCGGCGTGGATCACGTAATGCCGGCGGTCCGTCCGAGGTGAGGCCTCGATCGCCGCGACGTAGCCGTCGACCACCGCGTCGATCGCCCGGTCGCCGGTGGCGTGGGTGGCGACCTGCAGCCCGGCCTCGTGGGCCAGCCGAATCATTCCGTGCAGCTCGCGAACTCGATCGTCGTCGCTGGCGCCCTCCGTCACCAGCGACCCGGTGCCGCCGTCGAGGTACGGTTGGTAGAGCCAAGCGGTCTTGTTGTTGGTAGGGATACCGTCGGCGAACAACTTGATTCCGGTAACCCGGAGCCAGCGAGGATCGATCCCACCAGCCGGCGGCCGACCTTCGATCGCCGTCTTGACGGTGGCGACCGACCGCCCCCCGGCTAACAGCACCGTGGCCCGCGCGCCGAGCCGACCGGTGCGGGCTCGTTCTCGGAGGAGCTCGAGCGTGCTCGGATCGGCGCCCGGCTCGGTGAAGCTGGTGATCCCGAGAGCCAACATCGAGTCGACCGCGGTGCCGATGGCTCGATCGCGATCCACCGGGCTCGCGGGGGGCACCTGGCGATACACCAGCCCGGCCGCGCCCTCGAAGAGGACCCCAGTCGGATCCCCTGCGGCGTCTTTCACGATGATGCCGCCCTGGGGCGCCACGGTGGTGCCGGTGATGCCCGCCACCGCGAGCGCCTTGCTGTTGACCCATGCGGCGTGACCCGAGAACTCGGTCAGGATGACCGGGTTGTCGGGCGTCACGGCGTCGAGGTCGGCCCGGGTGGGCGCTCGCCCCTCGGCGAAATACGGCTGATCCCAACCCCGCCCGGTAATCCAGTCGCCGGGGCTCCGTGCCGACGCGGCCTTGGCGACCGCCGCGACCGCTTCGGCGATCGACTTGACGGCGGGGTAGCCGACGTCGACCGAGAACGGTGGGCGGGACAGGCCCCAGTACGCGGCGTGGAGATGGGAATCGTTGATACCCGGGATGACGGTCTTGCCGCGGAGATCGATCGTTTCCGTCCGGCGATCGGCAAGGGCGCGCAACTCGGCGTCGGTTCCCACCGCCACGACCCGACCCTCGAGGATCGCGATTGCGGAGGCGATCCGAAAGGCAGAATCGAGGGTGTGGACCGCTCCTCCGTGGAGGATCAGGTCGGCGCGGTTGGCCGGTCGAACCCGAGACGGCCGAGCCCCCGGGAGCGCGACCCCGGCGGCGAGCGCGGCGACGAACTGGCGGCGTTTCACCGACGAACCGAGGTCCCCGAGGTCACCTCATCACGGGCAGTCGGATTCGAGAGGGTCGCTCGGCGTCTCGGTAGAGGGTGACCGTCGGGCGGCCCGTCACCGGCGGCCGCTCGGTGTTGTCGGTATCCGCGCCCATGATCGTGACCCGGAGCCGGTGCCCGGCGTTGAATACCGTCGCGGTCGGCTGCAGGTCGAACGTGAGAGTCGCCACCTCTCCCTTGGCGAGCGGTTTCCGATCGGCCTTGAAGCTCCGCTGCCAGGGGAGCCCCAAGTTGTTGAACGGGGGGGTGGTGGTGTCTCGCATCGAGATCCGCAGCATCCCCTCGCTGACATAGCGACTGAAGCCGTTCGCGTCGACTTCCGAAAGGATGGCGTAGACGTCGCCGTCGGGCTGATCCGAGCTGAGATGAACGGTCACCACCGGATGCCCCACGATCGTGAGGTCGGCCGGGAGCGGTTCGGTCGTATAGGTCAACGCTTTGGCGTCGTTCGGCGTCATGTCCGGGTAGATCATCCGGCCTTGACCGACGGCGTTGTCCCAGCGGCTGGCGTTCCCGGTGGTGGTGGTGAGGTCGACCAGATACCGATCGGCGCCCGGGTCCGCTTTGATTGCCGACAGCCGGCCGTCGTTGACCGACTTGACGCTGCCGGACGATCCCGGCCCGAAGTAATAGTCGACGTCCGTGACACCCTCGGCGGGCCATCGGTTGGCGGTTTTCCAGGTCCATTGGCCGGGGTCGATCATCAAGGCGTAGTTGATCGGGGGCGCCGAGTCGATTCCGTTCCGAATACCTTTGAGCCACCGGTCGAACCATCGGTGCTGCTCGGCCGAGATGATTCTCCCCTGCTCGGCGCCCAGGAGACTGTCCGGAAAGGCATGGGCCCAAGGCCCCATCGTGACCCGATCGGGGCCGGTCGCGTTGACGAGCCAGAGCATCTCGTCGCGGGCGAAGATGTCGTACCATCCGCCGAAGTGGTACGCTGCCACCCCCGATTGATTGATGTCGGCCAGGCGATCGGAGGGCTCATGCCGGCTGTAGGCGTAGTCGGGAGTATCGTGATCGCGGAACCGCGCCGCCCGGTACTGCTCGACCACGTTCCAGTTCTTGGTGTGAATCGCGAGCGCTTCGGCCCGGAGTTTTCCATCGGGATCGGAGTCGACCGGGGGTTCGGGGTAGACGAGGTCGAGGCTCCGAGTCAGGATCCCCCAGTGTTGCAGCATATTTTCCCGGTGGATCCCGCCGTCGTAGATCACGTCGTACATGTTGAACGCAGCGACGTTCGGGAAGATGGCTTTGAGCGCGGGGTGCTTGGTACTGGCCGCCATGTACTGGGTGATCCCGAGGTACGACCCACCGAACATTCCCAGATTGCCATCGCACCAGGGCTGCCTGGTCATCCAATCCATCACGTCGTAGGCGTCCCGGGTTTCGGCCGGGGAGAAGAGCCCTTCGTAGCGACCGAACGATGCGCCCCCGCCGCGGACCTGGACCGAGACCACGACGTACCCGTGTTTCACCAGCCGCTGCAGCGCCGGGTTCCCGTCGACCATCGACGGCGCGTTCCGGCGGGCGAGTGCCGAATCGCTGGCCACCGCGGTAGATCGGAGGTTCTTGAGGTCGCGGCTCGCGTCGGCCGCTCGCATGTTGGGCCCGGCCCGGTGATACCGAGAATGGGTCCACACCACCGGGAACTTACCCTCGGCGGCGGCGCCGGCCACGGCCGGCCGGATGATGTCGACCGCGAGCTTGGTGCCGTCCCGGGCGGCGACATACTCCGAGGTTCGGACCCACTCGGTGTATTTGGGCTCGGTGTAGCCCTGGTACCGGCCGAACTCGGAAACCCGATTGGCATCGGAGACCGATGCTGGGCGCGGGGCGCAGGCGGTGGTGACGACGGCGCCGGCCAGGAAGACGATGACCCGATGCATGGAGAGTCCTCGGAGAGGTCGAACTGCTCGAAAGGTGCCGATCGCTTCCCCGTTGCGCTAGGGTCGGCCGCAGCCGTCACGATCCGAGCTTGGCGGCGGCACCGATGGCGCTCGATGCTCGATCTCGCGCTTGACGGACCGGTGCCGGCCGAGCGAGGTTCCACGGTCCTTTCGCAAGGTGGTTCGTGTGACTACGAGACGCGCATTCGTCGGATCGTCGCTCGCGGCGACGGGAGTCCTGAGCGTTGGCACGGGACTCACTCGGTGGCCCGCCAGGCCGGCCATCCGCCCCTCGAAGCCGCTCAAGATCCTGGTCCTGGGCGGCACCGGCTTCATCGGCCCCCACATGATCCGCCACGCGATGTATCGGGGCCACGAAGTGTCGATGTTCAACCGCGGGAAGACCAACCCGTCGCTGTTTCCCGGGGTCGAGCGGCTGACCGGCGACCGAGACAAGGGGCTCGACTTGCTCAAGGGTCGCAAGTGGGACGCGGTGATCGACAATAGCGGATACGTGCCGCGCCACGTCCGCGACTCCTCCCAACTGCTCCGCGACGCGGTGGGTCGATACTTGTTCATTTCGACCGGATCGGTGTACCAGGGCAACGTTCCGGAAATCGACGAGGACTCCCCGCTGCTCGAGCTCGCCGACCTGAAGAGCGAGGATGTCAACAAGGACTACGGCGCCCTCAAGGTCCACTGCGAGAAGGCCGTCAACGAGATCTTCGGACCCCGCGCGACGGTGGCCCGACTCCACATCGTGGCCGGTCCCGGGGACACCACCGATCGTTTCACCTACTGGCCGGTCCGAATCGATCGCGGGGGCGAGCTGATCGCCCCGGGGGAGATGAGCCACCCGGTGCAGTACATCGACGTCAGGGACCTTGCCGAGTTCTGCGTCCATGTGCTGGAGCGGGATACCGGCGGCACCTTCAACACCGCCGGACCCACCATCGACGAGTTGACGATCGCCGAGTTTCTCTATGGTGTCCGGGCGACCTCGACCTCGCGAGTCGGCTTCACCTGGATCGACGCTCCGTTCCTCCAGGAACGGAAGGCGGGGTTCCCGCTATGGATCCCGGCCACCAGCCCGATGCGGGGGCTCGCCCGAGTCCGGTCCCATCGCGGGATCGCCGCTGGCCTCAAGTTCCGGCCGATTGCCCAGACTGCAACGGATACGCTCGACTGGTTTCGGTCGGAGTCGACGGAGCGGCAACAAAAGCTGAACCTGAACATCGAGCGCGATAAAAAGGTGCTCGAGGAGTGGAAGGCCGCCAAGCCGAAGTAATTCGGGCTCGGAGGGGCGGGCGGCTGCCCGCCCCCTACGCCTGATCGCCCCCCCGTACACTCCGGATTCCCGCCTCGATCCAGTCGACCAGAAACCGCGCGAACGATGGCGGGACGAGTAGCCGATAGGTCGGTTCAGCGTCGCGTTGGTACAGCACGACCGGGACCCGGGCCACCAGCGTCGCCGCGGCAGACCCTGGGCCGAACGCGCGGGGATGGAGGTCGAGCGGCGCGCAGGTCGCGAGCACGTCCCGGGCCGCCGGTCCGCGGAGCTCGAAGCCGATCCGCCGGGCGGAGAGATCGACGATCGCGCCGCGATCGTCGCCAAGGGCAGCGCGAAGCCGGCCCTCGAGCTCGGGGCGATCGGTGGCCGGCCCGATCACCAGGAACTCGGCGGGACCCAACCAGATCACTTCGATTCCCGCCCCGGTGGCGAACCGATTGGCGCTCGGGAGGGCGTCGAGACCCAGCGCGGTGGCGGCATCCCGGTTCGCGTCGAGGGGGATCTGAAGCCCGATCTGCCCCGCCGCCGCCAGCGGGGACAGGCTCGCCCCGGCCCAGGGGGACTGGTCGTTCTCAGCCATCGCGCCTCGCTCCCGTCGGGTCGTAGAACACCGGGTCGACGATGGTGACCGCGGCGGCCCGGTCCCCGAGCGGGGCGTAGAGGGTCGTGCCCTTGCGATCGCGCCCGCCGCGAACCAGCGCGAGCCCGAAGGTCCGGCCTAACGCCTCGCTCCGATGGCTCGTGGTCACGTGGCCCAGCATCGTCATCGGAATCGGCTGACTGGGGTCGGTCACCAGGTGGGCCCCCTCGGGAACCAGCTCGGTCGGGTCGACGGGTAGAAAACCCACCAACTGCTTCCGATCCGCCCGCAACATGTCGGGCCGGCGGTGCGAGCGTTTCCCGAGGAAGTCCTTGCCAGCGCCGATCATCCCACCGAGCCCGAGATCGAGGGGCGTGGTGGTGGCATCGGTGTCCTGCCCGACGATCAGAAACCCCTTTTCGGCCCGCAGCACGCTCAGCGTCTCGAGTCCATACGGGGTAATGCCGAACGGCGCCCCCGCCGACATCAAGGCGTTCCAAAGCGAGAGGCCGTCGGGCCATGGGACGCTGATCTCGAAGGCCAGCTCGCCGGAAAAGCTGACGCGGGCCACCTGGGCCGCGAATCCCGCGACCACCGCCTCCCGTACCGCCATGAAGGGGAACGATGCCGAGTCCACCGGGAGGGTGGGCGCGAGCGGTTGGAGCACCTCACGGGCGCCGGGCCCCACCAGGGCCACGGTCGACCACTGCTCGGTGACCGAGGTGAGCCACACCCGGAGATCGGTCCACTCCGTTTGAAGCCATTCCTCCATCCATTCCATCACCGGGCCGGCGTGGCTCGTCGAGGTCGTGACGAAGAACCGGTTGGGGGCGAGCCGCATGACCACGCCATCGTCGAACACCATCCCGTCTAGCCGGCAGATGACGCCGTAGCGCGCTCGACCCGGCTTCAGGGTCCCGATCCGATTGAGATAGAGGCGCTCCAGGAACTCGGCGGCGTCGGGCCCCTGAACGTCGATCTTGCCTAACGTCGACGCGTCCATCAGCGCGACGCCCCCGCGGGCCGCCCGACACTCCCGCGCCACCGCCCGTTCCAGCGATTCCCCGGCCCGAGGGAAATAGCGGGGGCGGCTCCACTGGCCCACGTTCTCGAACACCGCGCCAAGGCCTTGGTGGGCCGGGTGGATCGCGGTGGTCCGGACTGGTTCGAACCGGGGCCCGCGCGCGTCCCCTGCCAACACGGCATAGGCGACCGGCTCGGTCGGCGGCCGCCCGCTCGAAGCGCCCAACGTTGCCGTGGGCAGACCGAGTCGGTGGGCGGCCACCGCCGCGGCGTTGATCTTGGCGGTCCGGCCTTGCTCGATGCCGGTGCCGATCAGGGTGTATCGCTTGAGATGCTCGATCGACCGGATCCCGGCGCCGAGCGCCCGACCGATGCTCTCCACCGTGGCGTCGCGGTGAAGATCCACGAACGACCGACGTTCGTCGCCGTCCGGCGCGGGAACATGCCAGAGGGTGGCCGCTCGCCGTTCCTCCGGATTCGCCCCGGTCGGTGGTGGGCTCGGTTGGGCCGGGAACCCAGCCCGTCGGGCCGCCTCCTCGCCGGCCTCGTGTCCCGACGCCAGACAGCCGCCCACCGAAAAGTGGCCGGCGGCGGCGCCAACCACCTGCTGAGCGGGCAGTGGGCGAGAAGGGACCACCGCCCCGAGGCGGTCGTCCCAAGTGGTCGTGCCCCGCCGCTGATGATGGAGGTCGAGTGCCGGGTCCCAGCCGCCCGAGACCGCCAACAAGTCGCAGTCGATCCATCGGGTCGGTCCTCTCGATGACGCCACCCCAACGGCCCGAAGCGCAGCGTTGCCCTCGGTCCCAACGACTCGGGCGTCGTGGCGGACCTCGATACCGGGATCGGTTTCGGGGCCCCGATCGACCGGCGGACGCGGGTCGACCACCACCACCGAGGCCCCCGCGGCCGCGAGGTCGCGTGCGGTGTGGTAGCCGCCGTCGTTGGTCGTGAACACCACCACCCGCTCGGGCGCGAGGGCGAATCGATGGAGGTACGTTCGGGCGGCGGATGCCAACACGATTCCCGGGCGATCGTTGTCCTGAAAGACGATCGGGCGCTCCAGCGCCCCCGTCGCGAGAATGGCCTGTCGAGTCCGAATTTGCCACAGCCGCCGCTCCGGCCGTTGCCCTCGGGCCGAATGGGGGAGGTGATCGGCGACCCGCTCGACGAGAAGGAACCCGTTTTGGTCCATCGCCATGACGGCGGTGGTGCGATGGAGAATCCGGACCTCGGGCCGAGCGGCCAACGCGGCTTCGGCGGCGAGGACCCACTCCCAGCTCGGCTGGCCGAGTTGCGATAGGCCCAACCGAGGCTCGGTGTCGACCAGGAACACCCGGGCTTCGCGACTGGCGGCGGCGAGAGCGGCCGCCAGGCCGGCCGGGCCGCCACCGATCACCAACACATCGCAGTGGGCGTGGCGCTTCTCGAACCGTCCGGGATCGGGGTCGGAGGAGAGCACCCCTTTGGTGGCGAGCCCCCGAGCCACCAATCCGTCGAAGACCTCGATCTGGGTCGCTCGCATCAGGGGTTCGGTCGAGCCACCCTCGCCGATCTGAGCGAAGGCGTTGGCCTCCTCGGTCCCCGCGCTCATGACGCCCCGGGGTCTCCCGAAGACCACGCTTCGTCCGACGACCGACACGCCGTTGGCCAGGAGGGCCGCAGCGAGGGTATCGCCCCGGAACGCGGAGAGAAGCTCGCCATTCCACCGAAACGAGACCGACGCGGTTCGATCGATGAGCCCTCCTCGGGGCAACCGCTTCATCGGCGATCCTCGCCGAGGTCGAACTCGTGGGTGGTGGTGTCGCGCACGATCGTGAACCAGCGGCGACAGCCGTGGACGTGGACCCATCGCTCCGCGAATGGCCCGGCCGGGTTGTCGCGGAAGAAGAGATAGCGGGACCACTCCCGATCGTCGGCGTTAGGCGCTGGGTAGGGGACGTCCGCCTGCCCGCCATAATGGAATTCGGGCTCTTCGCGATCGCCGCACCAGGGACATCGAATCAGGAGCATCAGGCGGTCCTAATGGGCCACGGCGGCGGCGCCGTGCTCGTCGATCAACTCGCCGGTCTCGAAGCGGGCCAGCGAAAACGGGGCGTTGAGAGGATGGGGTTCGCCGTGCGCGAGGGTGTGGGCGAAGACCCACCCCGATCCCGGCGTCGCCTTGAAGCCGCCGGTGCCCCAACCACAGTTGAGGAACAAGTCGCGGTAGGGCGTCAGTCCGATGATCGGCGAGGCATCGGGCGTGACGTCGACGATCCCGGCCCAGGTTCGGAGCAGGTGGGCGCGTCGGAAGATCGGAAAAAGCTCCAGCGCCGCGGCGATCTGCGATTCGAGGATCCAGAACGAGCCCCGCTGCGCGTAGGAGGTGTAGTGGTCGCGGCCGGCGCCCATCACCAACTCGCCCTTGTGCGCCTGGCTGATGTAGACGTGCACGGTGCTCGACATCACGACGCAGTTGAGGACCTGCTCCAGTACCTCGGAGACCATGGCTTGGAGCGGGGAACTGTGAATCGGGATCTCGAAGCCCGCCAGCTTGGCGAGCAGGGGCGACCGTCCGGCGCCCACCAGGCCCACCCGACCGGCCCCGATCCGGCCGCGGGTGGTCGCCACGCCAACGACCCGATCGCCGATTTTCTCGAATCCGGTCACCTCGCAGTTCTGGATCAGGTCGATCCCCAGTCGATCGGCCGCCCGGGCGAGGGCGAAGACCACGGCGTCGTGTCGCGCAATCCCGCCCCGTCGCTGCAAGGTGGCGCCCACCACCGGGTAGCGGATCTCCGGCGAGGTGTTGATGATCGGGCAGAACTCCTTCACCGATTGCGCGTCGAGCCACTCGGCATCGATCCCGTTGAGCCGGTTGGCGGATACCAACCGCTGACCGGCCCGCACGTCGGCCACGCTGTGGTGGAGATTGAGCACTCCCCGCTGGTCGAAGAGGAGATCGTAGTCGAGAACGTGCGGCAGCGTCTCCCAGAGCTTGAGGGAGTGCTCGTAGAGCGCGGCGCTCTCGTCCCGGAGGTAGTTCGACCGAATCACCGTGGTGTTGCGCACCGCGTTGCCGCTGCCGAGCCAGGCTCGCTCGACGACAGCCACGTTGGCGAGGCCATGGTTCTTGGCCAGGTGAAACGCGGTCGAAAGCCCGTGGAGCCCGCCCCCTACGATCACGACGTCGTAGCTGGGTTTGGGGTCTGGGTTACGCCAGAGGAAATCGGGATGAGGGGCGGCGGGCTCGTGAGAAGGCACGGTCGATCGCTCGGGTCCCCCAGCTTACACGGGTCACCGCCTTCGGTCTAGGGCACCACCAGCACCAACTGGCTCCCGGCCACGAATGCTGCTTTTATTGGCGGGTGGATCGAGCCACCGACCCGCCTGCCCGTCTCGCCCCGCGCGAAGCCCGCGCGCGGTTCGCCAGCGGGCTTCATCGTGGTCCAACCGCAGGTTTCTCGACCGGGTTCGCTCAGGCGAACCTGGTGGTGCTCCCGGCGGAGGCCGCCGACGATTTCGCCGAATTCTGCCAGCGCAATCCCCGTCCATGTCCCCTGCTCGAACGGCTGCCAGCCGGCGATCCGGAGCCAACGGTCCTGGCGCCGGGCGCCGACCTCCGCCGCGACTTGCCGCGATACCGCCAGTACACCGCCGGGGGTGCCGTCACCGAGCACTCCGACATCGAGGGCCTCTGGCGGCGTGACGCGGTCGCCTTTCTGCTCGGCTGCAGCTTTTCCTTCGAAGGGGCCCTTGCCCGTGCCGGTTTGGTGCCTCGACATTGGGAAGAGGGCTGCAACGTGCCGATGTACCGGACCACCCAGCCAACCCGGCGAGCGGGACGGTTTGGGGGCCCGCTGGTGGTCAGCATGCGGCCGATTCCGGCCTCCCGGCTCGACCAAGCCTACCGGATCACGGCCGAGTTCCCGACGGCTCACGGAGCCCCGGTCCACCACGCCGAGCCGAGCGTCCTCGGAATTGGCGACCTGGGCACTCCCGACTGGGGCGACGCCGTGACCATCAATGCCGGCGAGGTGCCGGTCTTCTGGGCCTGCGGCGTGACCGGCCTGGTCGCCGTGCAAACGGCGCTCGGCGACGGTACCATTCCCTGGGCGATTACCCACGCTCCCGGGCACATGTTCATCACCGATCAACCCAGCGACGCCGCGCCGAGAGCATGACCGACCGCCCGGACGAGTTGCTCGAACGGCTGCGCGAGGCCTGCGGCGATCGGTACGCGGTCGAACGGCCGCTCGGGCAGGGCGGCACCGCGACCGTGTTCCTGGCCCGCGATCTTCGTCACCCGCGTCAGGTCGCCATCAAAGTCCTCGATCCGGCCATCGCGACGATGGTGGGACCCGATCGGTTCCGGCGGGAGATCGACATTGCCGCTCGGCTCAACCATCCCCACATCCTGTCGTTGATCGATTCCGGGGAGCTGGCTTTCGGAGCGACCAGAGTCCCCTTCTACGTGATGCCGTACATTGCCGGCCAAACGCTTCGCGACCGGCTCGCCTTGGCCGGGCCCCTGCCGCTGGCCGAGGCTATTCGGATCACCACGCAGGTCGCCGATGCGCTCGGATACGCTCACCGCGAGGGCGTGGTTCATCGCGACATCAAGCCCGAGAACATTCTCCTCCAAGACGACCATCCCATCGTGGCCGACTTCGGCGTCTCGCGGGCGATCGACGAGGCTGGCGAACGAATGACCCTGACGGGTTTCTCCCCAGGGACGCCCCACTACATGAGCCCCGAGCAGCTCGCCGGGGAGGCCGATGTCGACGCCCGGTCCGATCTCTACGCCCTCGGCTGCATCACCTTCGAGATGTTGGCCGGCCGCACCGCGTTCACGGGCGGCTCGCTCCAGTCGATGTTGACGCGGCGGCTCACCACCGATCCCCCGACGCTCGGGAACCTCGGCGTGGCGGTGCCCAGTCGGGTTGATGCCGCGGTTGCGAAAGCGATGGCGCGCGACCGCGACGACCGCTTCGCCTCGGTGCCGGAATTCGCCGCGGCGCTCATCGATTCGGCAGCGGAGGTCCGCGGCCCTCGATGGGGGCGAGTCGCCGCGATGATCGGCGTTCCGGTGCTATTGGTGGCAGCGGTGGTTCTCTTTCGCCGGAACGAGGGAGGCTCCGCGGTTGCACTCGGATCGACCGCCCGGCTGGCAATCCAACCACTGGTGAACACCGGTCAGGATCCCGACGCGGCCTACCTGAGCGACGGAATTCACGAGGGGGTTGCGGACCGGCTGCGACGGCTGCCCAGCCTCTCGCTCACGGCGCCGAGTTTGGTGGGCCAGATCATCGCCCGCAACCCCGATCTCGACCTCCGGGAGCTGGGCCGCCGGTTGGGGGTGGACGCGATTCTGACCTGGACCATGCGGCGCCTCGGCGACTCGCTCCATCTTCGGGCCGAGTTGGTGTCGAGCCGCCGGGGAGAGATGGTCTGGGGCCAGTCCTATGACCGCTCGGTGGCCGACGTGCCTCGGCTCGAAACCGAGATTGCCCGGGCGATCGCCGATACCCTCGGCCTCGCCCGGAGCGCCGGGACCGAGGCCGAGCTGGAGCGCCGGGGCCGGGTCAATCCGGCGGCCTACGACGCCTATCTCCGGGGCTACCACGTCTGGATCAAATCCACTCCGCTGGGGGCCCGGTACGCCCGCGAAAACAGCGACTCGATCCTCTTCTACGCCCGACGGGTGCTCGAGCTCGACTCGACCTTCGCGGGCGGCCACTTCCTGATGGGCGCGTACTACGGGGCGACCGCGATCCGGGGATGGCGAGGACCGGTGCCAGCCCTCATGGACTCTTCCTTGATCGCCCTCAGCCGGGCCCGCGCCCTCGACAGCATGATGGCGGATCCGTGGGTTCAGCTAGGGGTGGTGGATTTCTACGTCAAGGACGATTGGAAGCGGGCCGGGGAGGCCTTCGCCCGCGCGATCGCGCTCAATCCGGATCTGTCGACCGGGCACTACTACCGGGGTATCTACCTCGCCGAAGTCGAGCGTCGATTCGACTCGGCCCTAGTTCAGATCCGAGCCGCCATCGCGATCCAGCCGGAGCACCAATTCCTGAACTCGTTGGGCGATGTCCTGATGCGGGCGCGGCGTTACGATTCCGCGGTCGGGGCCCTCCGTCAGGCAGTTGCCATCGATCCCACCCCTCCGGGACCTCACCTCCGCTTGGTTCAAAGCCTCGAAGTCCTCGGTCGCTACCCCGAGGCGATCGAGGCGCGCCGGCGAGGCCCTGATTCCAGCGGCGCCGGCCAGTTCGCGGCCGGATTTCAGCGCGACGGAGCGGCTGGTTATCTCCGAGTGAAAGCGGCCGATCTCCGCCGGCGAGTCGATTCCCTCGAGCGGGCTCCGACCCCGCCCCGCGGGTCGGCCGCCGACACCGTGCCGCCGCTTCGAGAGCAGCGGCTGGCGATGCTCTATCTCCAGCTCGGTGAGTTGACGAAGGCGATGGACTGGATCGAGCGAGAGTATCAGCGACGGCCGCGCCGGTTTCAGATCTACTACGCCCATCCGGATTTCGACCCGCTCAGGGCAGACCCCCGGTTTCGAGCCCTGGCGCGCCGGGAAGGCCTGAGTCGATGAGGGGCTCCTGGCGTCTCGCGGCCGTCCATCCCACCACCTGGCCCTTCGAGTAGAGCGATGCTTCCGGATCTCGATTTCCAGTACAGTCTGGCGTACGAAGAGCTCCGTCGATTGGCGGCGTCGGTGCTCGCCGGGGAAGCGTACGCCACGATCAGTCCCACCACCCTCGTCCACGAGGTGTGGCTCAAGCTGAAATCATCCCGACCGATCCACGCGGAGTCGGAACTCCATTTCAAGCGGATCGCCGCCCGGGCGATGCGCCAGGTGCTGGTCGATGCCGCCCGCCACCGTCGGGCCGCGAAGCACGGCGGCGGGCTCAGCCTGGTGGTATTCGACGAAGCCGTCGACGTCGCTCAATCGACCGATGAGCAGGTCCTCGCCCTCGACGGGGCGCTCACCGAGTTGGGCCGCCACTATCCTCGCCAGGCCGAGATGATTGAAAGCCGCTACTTCGCCGGACTCACCGTTCCGGAGACGGCTGAGCTCCTGGGCGTGTCGGTCGCCACCATCAACCGCGACTGGCGGACCGCCAGGGCCTGGCTTGCCGCGGAGCTTCGCCATGCCGGGTGAGCCCGAATGGGATCGGCTGGCCGATGCCTTTGCCGAATTGGCGGACCTGCCCGGCGATCAGCAGGCGGCTGGCATCGATCGACTGGGTGCCGATGATCCCGTCCTCAGAGAGCGGCTCAGGTCCCTCCTCGGGATCGAGGGGGCCCGCCCCCATCCACTCGACCAGGACGTCGTCGTCGCCGCCCTCGACCTGATTGGGACCGCGCCCTCGGCGCCGCGACAGGTTGGCCCGTACCGACTGGATCGGCTCCTCGGGGAAGGCGGCTCCGCGGTGGTGTTCCTCGCCAGTCGTCCGGACCTCGACCACCAGGTCGCGATCAAGATCCTTCGCGATGCGTGGCTCTCGCCCGCGCGCCGGGAGCGCTTCGTGCTCGAGCAGCGAACCCTGGCGCGGCTCAACCATCCCGCCATCGCCCGGTTCCATGACGCCGACTCTTTTCCCGACGGGACCCCGTGGCTCGCGATGGAGTATGTGGCCGGCGTCCCGATTACCGAATACGCGGCCCGGAACGACCTCGACGTGGTCGCCAAGCTCGAGTTGACTCGGGCAGTGGCCGCGGCGATTCGGCATGCTCACCAGCGGGCGGTGATTCACCGAGATCTCAAACCCAGCAACATCTTGGTCACGGACGACGGAGTGGTGAAGGTGGTGGACTTCGGGATCGCCAAGCATCTCGAGGGCACCGACGACCCCGATCCCACCCGCACCGGGCTGCGCTTCCTGACCCCCGCGTATGCCGCGCCCGAGCAGCTGGCCCGGGCCGACGTGGGCACCTACACCGATGTCTATGCGTTGGGAGTGGTCTGCTTCCAGCTCCTCACCGGCACCCTGCCGCACGACGTGGCCGGCCGGAGCATGGACGAGTTGGTTGCCTTGGTGCGTCAGGGACCACCGCCGCCTTCGACCCGGCTTGGGCGGGGCGTCGGCCGCGGCATGGCCGGGGATCTCGACGTCCTCTGCGCCACCGCAATGCATCCGGATCCCGCCCGCCGATACCGCGATATGAGCAGCCTGATCGAGGACATCGATCACCTCCTGGCCGGCGAGCCTCTCGAGGCTCGTCCCGATTCCTTCGGATACCGGGCGGGGAAATTTCTCCGGCGCCATGCTGGCGCCGCCGTCGCGAGCCTCGCCGTCGTCCTTGGCCTCGTGGCGGTCGTGGCGTTCTACACCGTCCGGCTCCGCGAGAGCCGCGACACGGCGCTCGCCGAGGCGGCCCGCGCTGAGCGAGTCCAGCGGTTTACTCAAAGCCTGTTCGAAGGCGGCGATCCCTCGGCGGCCCCCCCCGATAGCCTCAGAGTGCTGACCCTGGTCGACCGCGGCCTCCAAGAGGTGAGGAGTCTCGAGGGCGACCCGAAGACCCAATCGGAGCTTCTCCTCACCCTGGGCGGGCTGTACCAAAAGCTCGGTCGACTCGACCGGGCCGACAGTCTGTTCGAGGCGAGTCTCGCCGAGCGGCGGCAACGAGCCGGCGCGGCATCAGCGGAGACGGCGGATGCCTTGCTGGCCCTGGGGCTCCTCAGACTGGACCAAGCGCGGCTCCAGGACGCCGAACGCCTCGTGAGGGAGGCGATCGCAATCGACTCGGCCGCCCGGCCCCCCGGCCACCTCGCCCACGCGGCGGCGCTGGCGGCGCTGGGCCGGGTCCAGCAGGCGGAGGGCAGCTACCCGGTCGCGATCGCGACGATCCGTGAAGCGGTCCGGCTCCACGCGGGGCGCGACAGTGGGTCGGTCGAATACTGGGCGGCGGTCGCGGAGCTGGCCAACACCCACTTCTATGCCGGCGACTACGACGCCGCCGATTCGCTCAATCGTCTGGTGCTGGCGGTGGACCGGCGGCGCCACGGCCCGGGGCACCCCACCGTCGCCGAGGACCTGATCAATCTCGGCGCGACCGAGTTCGAGCGCGGTAAGTATGCCGAGGCGGAGGACTACTACCGACAAGCGTTGGCGATCAATCGCGGCTGGTATGGACCGGATCACCACGTCACCGCGGCCAACCTCACGATGTTGGCCCGGGCTCTGATTCGGGCGCTTCGCTGGGACGACGGGGCCACGATGCTCGAAGAAGCGCTGGCGATTCGGGAACGGGTATTCGGCCCCGATCACCCCAACGTCGCCTCGACCGTCAACGAGCTCGGTACCGTGGCGCTCCGTCGAGATCGCTATCAGGAGGCGGAGCGGTACTACCAGCGGGCCGCCGACATCTACCGCACGACCTATCACGGGCGCCACTACCTGATCGGGATCGCGCTCTCGAATCTCGGGTCGGTCCGGATGGGCCAGCGAGACAATAAGGGCGCCGAGCGGTTCCTGCGAGAGGCGTTGCTCCGGTTCACCGAGACGCTGGATCCGGGCCACAGCAACATCGGGATCGTCAAGACCAAGCTGGGGCGCGCCCTCCTCCGCCAAGGCCGCTATCGCGAAGCAGCGGAAGAATGCCGAGCCGGCTACCAGATCCTCATCCAGCAGGCCACCCCGGCGCTCAGCTTCATCACCAACGCCCGGGCCGATCTGGTGGCCGCGTACACCGCGTTGGGGCAGCCCGAGGAGGCGGCCAGGTATCGGGCCGACTCCACCGCCGCCGCCACGCCGTTCAAGGGCTAACGCGGAAACGTTCTTGGGGTGCCCCCGCCGATTCGAGCCCGTTCACCGGGGTGATCCGGATCCGAGGAACGACGGGATTTCCACTGACCCCCGCTTGCGAAACTGACCTCCGGCCACCTTCTTACCGGCAGGAGTGTTGCCGGACCATTTCTCGGATTCCTCATGGCCATCGTGGGTATCGCCGCCGGGGGAGGCTATCTCCCCCGGTATCGCTTGAGCCGGGCCGCAATCGCGCGGGCCGGTGCTTGGTACGACCCCTCGCTCAAGGTGCTCGCCAAGTCGGAACGGGCGGTCTGCGATTGGGACGAGGACCCCATCACGATGGCCACCGAGGCGGCGCGTAATTGCCTCGCCGCCGCGGGCGGGCTCCAACCCGCGGGCCTCTTCCTCGCCTCCACCACGCTGCCGTTCGCCGATCGGCAGAACAGCGCGGTCGTCGTGACCGCCCTCGACCTGCCGGCCACTTGTCAAGCACTGGACCTCGCCTCGTCCCAACGGGCCGGAACCTCGGCCTTGCTCCTGGCCCTCCAGACGGCGGCTAGCGGCCCGCGGCTGGTGGTGGCGGCGGACAAGCGGATCGCGAGGACCGCAAGTGCCCACGATGCGATCTTTGGACATGGCGCCGCCGCGATCCTGACCGGCACCGACGATCTGGTGGCGGAGTACCTCGGCGGAACGACCTTGACCCGGGATTTCGTCGACCACTTCCGGCGCGCCGGCCAGAGCTACGATTACTTCTGGGAAGAGCGGTGGATTCGCGACGAGGGCTACCTCCCGATCGTCACCGAGGCCGGTCGGGCGGCGCTGGCCGCCGCCGGGGTCGCGGGAGGCGAGGTCGCCACATTGGTGCTTGCCTCGCCGATCCGGGGGGTGCGGGAAGCCGTCGCGAAGACGTTAGGCATCGGGGTGGACCGGCTGGCCGACGATTTGGCGGCGGGCGGGGGCGATACCGGAGCGGCCCATCCCCTCCTGATGCTGACGGACGTCTTGGAGCAGGCAAGCCCCGGTCAGGTGATCGTCGTGGTCGGGTTCGGGCAGGGCGCCGACGTCATGGTGTTCCGGACCACCGACTTGGTGGCAGCGCGGAAGCCGCGGAACACGGTCCGGTCGCTGCTCGCCACCGGCATCGTCGAGGAAAACTACCTCAAGTTCCTCGCGTTCCACGGTGGGCTCGAGGTTCACTGGGGGATGCGCGCCGAGCTCGACGCCAAGACCGCGATCAGCGCGGCCGACCGGCACGAGGCGGACTTCGGACGCCTCCTCGCCGGGAAGTGTCCGAAGTGCGGCACCCTCCAGTTTCCCCGCGCCAAGATCTGCGTCAATCCCGGCTGCCGCCACGTCGGCCGGCAGGACACCCACCGTCTGGCCGACAGCCAAGCGAAGGTGTCCTCCTTCACCGAGGATTGGCTGGCGTACACGCCCCACCCGCCCGGCGTCTATGGGATGCTCGAATTCGTCGAGGGGGTGAAGATGATGGCGCAATTCACCAGCGACTCGGCCGGTCGGACCGAGGTAGGGTCGCCAATGCGGATGGTGTTTCGGATCAAGACGATCGACCGGGCGCGGGGGTATGTCCGGTATTTTTGGAAGGGACAGGGCGGATAAGGCGGATCGGGCGGATAAGAGGAGGGATTATGACCGGGTTTCGGGATCGCGTAGCGATCATCGGGATGGGGTGCTCGAAGTTTGGGGAGCGGTTCGATGCCGATGTCGACGGCCTGATGGTGGAGGCATTCACGGAGGCCCTGGCCGACGCGGGGGTCGAGAGCACCTCGATCGACGCGGCCTGGTACTCGGTTCTCTACGACGGGATGAGCTTGGGCGCCTCGGGCACCGGGGCGAGCGAGGCCCTTCGGCTCGACAACGTCGCCACCACCCGGGTCGAGAACATGTGCGCCTCGGGCACCGAGGCCCTCCGCGGGGCGGCCTACGCGGTCGCCGCGGGCGCCAGCCGGATCGCCCTGGCGATCGGGGCCGAGAAGCTCAAGGACACCGGATACGGCGGCTTGCCCGGCGGCAGCATGGGCGCGGTCAACGACCTCTACTGGCCTCATCTGAGCGCGCCGGGGTCGTTCGCCCAACTGGCCACGGCCTACGCGGCCAAGCATGGGATCAGCCGGCAGGACCTCAAGCAGGCGATGGCGACGGTTTCCTGGAAGAGTCACCAGAACGGCGCCGTCAACCCCAAAGCCCACCTCCGAAAGGCGGTCGATCTCGGCACCATCGTCAACGCTCCGATCATCGCGGAGCCGTTAGGCTTGTTCGACTGTTGCGGTGTGAGCGACGGGGCGGCCTGCGCCATCGTCACCACCCCGGAGATTGCCCGGAGTCTCGGCCACGCCCACGACCTCGTTACCATCAAGGCCCTCCAGCTGGCCAACAGCAACGGGTTCGAAGCCACCAGTCCCGGGTGGGACGGGTCGTATTTCGTCACGACTCGGAAGGCCGCCAAGCGAGCCTACGACGAGGCCGGGATCGCCAACCCTCGGAAGGACCTCAGCATGTTCGAGGTCCACGATTGCTTCTCGATCACCGAGCTGGTCACGATGGAGGACCTGGGGATCTCCGAGGAAGGGAAGGCCCCTCGCGACATTCTCGACGGCTTCTTCAACAAGGACGGCGGGCTGCCCTGCCAGATCGATGGCGGGCTCAAGTGCTTCGGCCACCCGATCGGGGCGTCGGGGCTCCGGATGGGGTATGAGATGTACCTCCAGCTCAAGGGACGGGCGGGGGAGCGGCAGCTTCCCAACCCGCGATATGGTCTGACCCACAATCTCGGGGGTTTCCCTCATCGGAACGTCGCCGCGATCTCGATCCTCGGCCGGCACGACGCCTAACGCCCCGAGCCGCGGCCCCATTTCCACCCGGCGGGCCATCGGCCCGGCCGGGCAATTCGCCTTGACGCTCGGTGCCGTCGCCACTATATCCTCTCATCTCCCCGATGACCCTCTCTCGAGCGAGGCCGCCATGGCGCGACTCGTTTCTCCCCCGCGGTCGGCAACCTGGACCGTCCTGCTCGCCATCGCCGCCGCCGGCCTCACCGGATGCCAACGGAAGGACCTCTCCGGCAGCAGTTTCATCACGATGGCCGACAACGTCTTCTCTCCCCGGGAAATGCGAGTTCCCGTCGGTGGGCACGTCCACTTCCGGAATTGGGGGGGCACCATCCACAACGCCCTCGCCATCGACGGCTCGTGGTCGACCAACGATGCCCTGGGCCGGGAGGCGCTCCGATCCGGCGAGTGGGCCGATATCAAGTTCGACACTGCCGGCGTCTATCGCTTCTACTGCAAGTTCCACGGGACGCCCGATGGTAAGCTCGGCATGGTGGGAACGGTCATCGTCGGCGACGCCGTCCTCGCCGATAGCGGCGCCGGGTCGGGCCACCTGGCCGTGGTCGAGCAGGCGACCGGTGTCACCCGGCGGGTCCCGGAGGAGTACGCCACCATCCAGGCCGGCGTGGACGCGGCGGCGCCCGGCGACCTGGTCCTGATCGGGGAGGGGACCTACAAGGAAGAAGTCATCGTCACCACCCCCTCGGTGACCATTCGGGGGGTCGATCGCAACCGGGTCATCCTCCACGGCGAGAACACCCGCGCCAACGGGATCACGATCTACGCCAACGGCGTCGCGGTCGAAAACCTCACCGCCCGCAACTACACCCTCAACGGTCTCTTCATTACCGGGGTCACCGGCTATCGGGGCTCCTATTTCTCGGCGATCAACAACGGCGACTACGGGGTCTACGCCTTCGACTCGTACAACGGTGTCCTGGATCATTCGCTCGGGAGCGGGTCGCCTGACGCCGGCTTCTACGTCGGTGGCTGTTACCCCTGCAAGACGATTCTCGATCAAGTCGCGGGGATCAACAACATCGGGGGCGGCTACTCGGGCACCAACTCCGGTGGCGATCTCTACATCATCAACTCGATCTGGAAGAACAACGGCGGCGGCGGCATCGCCCCGAACACCTACGATGTCGAGCCCCACGCACCGCAGCGAGAGACCACGATCATCGGCAACGAGGTGACTGACAACAATGGCGGCGGAATCAGGATCGTCGGAGGAAATCGGAACCTGGTCGAGCGGAACCTGATTCGTGGCAATGGGAGTGGGGTGGTGATCTACTCCCACCGGGACCAGAACTACTATCCCTCGACCGACAACGTCGTCCGCGACAACGTCATCGTCGAATCCCGGCGGGCGGACATCGCGATGAGCGGGCTCGGTAACCTCGGCAACTGCTTCGCCAACAACGTCCATCGAACCACGGTGCCCTGGGGTCTCGCGATTCTCCAACGCTGCGAGGGTCTTCGGCTCCCGGTCATCGGTGATCCGAGCGCGTTTTTCTCCAGTTGGGCCGGCCGCAATTGGCTCTTCAGCCCGAACCGCACGTTCGGGACCGAGTGGCAGACCTGGCCCGAGCCGGAGCCCGGTCCGTCGATGCCCGGCGGGGCGGCCGCGCCGGTTCGGCCCGCGGTCCGTCCTTACGAGTCCTATCCCCTCGACCTGGCCGCGATCCGTCGCCCGACCGGAGTCGGCCCCGCGCTCGCCGCCAAAACCGGCGGTCGCTGATGCCCGGAAGCGTACTGTCGCTGTTCATGCCGTGGAGGATCAACAGTGTCCTCTTTGGCGTCTACGACTATCTCGTCCCGATCATGCTCTACTGCGCCTGGTCGACGCTGGTGTTCCTCGACCTCGCCAAGGCGGCGGAGGGCGACCGGCAGCGGACGCTCCGGTGGTCGGCGGTCACGTTGCTCTTCCCCTTGGTCGGCGCCGCGGCCTACCTCCTGTGGGCCCAATCGGACCTCCACCGCCCGATCCGGATCGGTGCCGTCGCCGGCGGAATCGCCGTCGTGGCGGCGGCGTTTGGACTCACGTTGTTTCGGATCGGCTACTAAGGAGCTGGCGCAATGAGCGAGATCCCGTTGCCCTCGGGCTGGCAAGTCTTGTTGAGCTTGTACGGGTATTTCCTCCCCATTATGCTCTACGCGGCCTGGTCGACTCTGGCGTTCTGGGACCTCGGGCGACGCGAGACGCTCTCCCGTGGCGCGGCGATCGGCTGGATGGCGGCGATCCTGTTGGTTCCCTTTTTCGGCGCCTTGGCCTACCACGTCGCCGGCGGGTCGACCGTCTCGAAGCCCCTCCGGGCGGCAGTAGTCGGCGGAGGGTTGGTCCTGGTCGTCGTCGTCCTGGTCATCGGGTCGATCGTGGGTGGCGCTACCTAACGGCCCGCCCGCCCTCCGGGATGACCGGCAGTACTACGTGCGACGGGTACGTCGCCGAGTGGTGAACCCGATTCCGCGCCACGACCCAGACGCTTTCATCGTAGTTGTTGCCCCCGGTATTCAGGTTCCGCTCCCACCGCGGGAAGTTGCTGCTCGAGACGTCGATCCGAATCCGATGACCGGCCTTGAAGAAGTTGCTGGTGGCTTCGAGATCGATCGTGACCGGATACACCTGGCCGGGCGCCATCCACACGGTCTTGCCGTACCCCTCCCGAAACCGCATCCGATGAATCCCCTCCTGGATGTTGAAGGCCCTCCCGTCGGGATGAACGTCCACCAGCTTGGCCGTGAAGTCAGTGTCCCTGGCGTCGGATGACACGTAGAGGGTGATGCTCAGGGGCCCGGTCACCTCGAGTCCCCGCTCCAGCGGCGCCGAAGTGTAGACGAGAACGTCGTGCCGCAGCTCGACCGCGGCCTGATCGGCCGGCCCGTCGACCACCTGCTGACCCGGCGTGCAGGCCGAACAGACGCTGCCCCCGACCGTGGGCACCGGGGTGCCGGGATCGTAACTGAACTCGTCCGCCGGCTCGGTTCGGGGCGCGGTGGTGCTCAACGTCCCGTCGCCCATCCGACTATTGGCCCGCCCGCCGCTGTGGAGAAAGAACTTGGTCCACGGGGTTCGGGCCAACGGCCACTCGTTTTCGCCCCGCCACTCGTTCTTGCCCATCACGAAGAGCTGGACTTTCGGCATGGCGGTAACGCCGTTGTCGACCCCCGCGAGCCAGTATTGATACCACTTGAGGTAGGTGTCCCAGTGGGGAAACCGGGCATCGCCGAAGTTGAGTTGACCGACCGCGGTGCTTTGGCTGAGCGACTCCGACCGGCAATGGGTCGTGGGGGAAACGATGACGAACTGGTTGTCCCGAGCGGCCGCCGTCTCCGCACCGGTGCGATAGGCGTTGAACTCGACGAAGGTGTCGCCCGCCCCGAAGTCGTACCAGGAGTTGATATGGAGGGCGGGGACGCTGAAGCGGTCGCCGTCCCGGACGTAGCCGAACTGATCCCACCACGGGTCGGTGAGACCGATGGCGATGAGCCGCTCGAAATCGCTGGCCGGGGCCCCCGCTTTCTTGAGGATGTCGCGGCTCGGCAGGGTCCCGATCCACTTGTGGATCTCGAGGGGCGGCAGCTTCCGATTGGGGGAGTAGTAGGGGGCCGACGCCAGCCACTCTTCCCGGGGCATGTGCGGCGGCGGCCGGTAGAAGTAGCGCATCCCCCAGTCGTAGAACCAGCCCACCCCCGCCGCCAACTCGAAGACCCCGCCGAAGAAAGTGCCGAAATTGTGATACCGGCCCCCGATCGGGCCGACCGAGCTGCCGGCCGCCTGGGGAATCTGGGCGGCGAGGTGCGGGGGTCGAGCGCGCGCCATCATGATCTGAGTGTCGCCCACGTAGGAACACCCGTAGGTGCCGATCTTCCCGTTCGACCACGGCTGGGCGGCGAGCCACTCGACCGTGTCGTAGCCATCCTCCTGATCGCGGCCCTGGACCACGAATTCCCCCTCCGACTCGAACCGGCCCCTGGTGTCCTGATAGGCGACCACCAACCCCTGGCCGGCGAAAATGTAGGGGAAAGTCCGGACAATCCCCCGATAGGTGTTCTTGTCGTAGGGCGTCCGGGCCAGGACGATCGGCAGCTTGCCGGATAGCCCCACCGGCCAGTAGACATCGGTGGCGAGCTTGACCCCGTCGCGCATCGGGATCATGACGCTTTTCTCGAGCCGAACCTCGGGTTTCGGGGTCGGGAGCTGCGCCGCGGCCGCCGGGGCCGCGACCGTCACGGCGACGAGCACCACTCGCGCGGCTACCACGGCGACGCCGTCCGGACCCGGGTGGTGTCGCTCCGTTTCGCGGCCGCCACGATCGAGGCAACATCGGCGAGGAGTCGTTTGGCGTCGTACACGATCCCATCCTTGATGGTGTACTTGACTCCGCCGACTCGGGTGGCGGCGCCGGTCGCGTCATCCACTTTGAAGTGCCCGGTGCCGTAGAGCACCTTGAGGTTGTGGATCGGGTTTTCCGGCACGATCACCAGATCGGCCAGCATCCCGGCCCGCACCAGGCCGAACTCCGCGGGCTTGCCCTTGGGCTTCGCGATCGTCTCGGCGCCGCAAACGGTGGCGGCGCGGATCACCTCAAGCGGATGAAACCCGGCTTCCTGGAACAGCTCCAGCTCACGGATGTAATCGAAGCCGTACAGCTTGTAGATGAACCCGGAATCCGAGCCGGTACAGACCTTCCCGCCACGGTTCTTGTAGTCGTTCAAGAACCGCATCCACAGTCGATAGTTCTGTTTCCACTCGATTTCGTCCTGGGTGGTCCAATCGAACCAGAACGACCCGTGGGCCACCCGGCTCGGCTGATAGAATCGCCACAGCGAGGGGAGGGTGTATTTCTCGTGCCACTCCGCCGTCCGGGCTCGCATGAAATCACGGGTCGCCTCGTAGATCGTGAGGGTCGGGCTGAAGGTGAAATCGACCGCCAGGAACTGCTCCAACACGTCGTTCCATTTCGGCGATCCGGGCCGCGCCGCCTGCCGCCACAGGCGGCCCGCTTGCCCGAACCGATGGGACTCATCCTGATAGTTGTAGTCGTCAGGGTAATTCTGGATCGTTCGATCCTCGAAGAGCGACTCCGGGAGCCCGTACCAGTGCTCGAGTGTCGTGAGGCCGGCCTTCGCCGCTTTGAGCGCGTTGAATCGGGCGACCATCAGTTGGCTCAGGTGAGCGGCAACCCCGAGTCCTCGTTGCTTGGCTTCCGTGAGGAGCGTCGTCATCAGGTCGGGATCGAGCGACAGGACCTTGAACCCGTCGACGCCCTTCTCGGCCGACCACGCCACGAATCGGCGGAAGTCCTCCGGGGTGGCGAGCGTGCCCGGATAGCCGCCGCTCACCCGCACTCCCATCGGCCCGGTCGCGGTGAGGGCGCTGATGTAGGCGTAGATCCGAGGCGCGGCGATCCGATTCGAGGCGCTTCGGGCCCGCGCCTCGAGACACCAATCGACCCCGTTGAGGCACCCCGGATCCCGAATCGTGGTGACGCCGTGCGCCAGCCACAGCTTGTAGACGTATTCCGCCGGGGTGCCCTGGTCCTCGCCCCCCATGTGGGCGTGGAGATCGACGAATCCCGGCATCAGGTACATCCCGGTGGCGTCGATTTCCTTGGTGGCGTCTTTCGGCCGGCCGGCGGGATCGACCTTCACCTTGGGATATCCGACCACCGCGACCCGAGCGATCCGATTGCCCTCGATCACGACGTCGGCGGGGCCCCACGGTGGGGCGCCGGTGCCGTCGATGACCGTGACGCCCCGGATGATGAGGCGCTGAAACGGTCCCTCACCATCCCCCGGCCGGCGGTCCGGCGCTTGATCCATGACCCGGGTCTGGGTCGCCGCCGCCGGGACGATCCCGATCGCTAGCAGCAGGAGGATACTGACTGATCGCATCTCGAATTTCTCCCCGGCAAGTGCGGCGGTCGGACGATCCGCTCTGGGACGGCAGCAGCAGCGAGGTAAGCTCACGCCGGTTTCCGTCAGTGTCCAGTGGCCTCGGGGGCGAACCTTTCCGTTGACGAGGACCGATCCCGCCGGTAACGTGGCCCTGAAGAAGACTCGTCACGCTCGGCGGTGTTCCGAGTTGTCGGTGAAAGGATCCCGATGAACCAGCTCGACAGGTCGGGCGAATCGCTCCGCTCCAGAACCTCCTCGACTCGGAGCCCGATTCGGATCCTGGTCCGGCGCGCCTCGGGGTGGCCGGTCGTCGCGCTCGGGATTCTGGGGTGCGAGGGTCGACCCCGACCCGATCTCTCGCCCGCTCGCTGGTCAGCCGAGGTGGTCCGCGACCTCGAGGAGCGGAACCGCACCTACGGCCAGCCCTATCCCGAAATGGAAGCGCCGAACGGAATGGTCGCGGCGACCTCGGAACCACTCGCCATTCACGCCGGGGTCGAGGCCCTCAAGCAGGGGGGCACGGCGATGGATGCCGTGGTCGCCACGTCGCTGACGCAGATCGTCCTCCAAGCGGGGTCGGGAATCTCGTTCGCCGGTCAGATGACGCTGCTCTACTACGAGGCCGCGACCGGCAAGGTCCATGGGCTCGACGCCTCGTTCAACACGGTGCGCGGTGAGACCGACCCGATGACCATCCCACCGGTCGACTCCGTGAGCGGTCGGACGGTTCTCGTCCCGGGACTGATGGCGGGCTTCGAGGCGGCCCACCGCCGGTTCGGCGCCCTTGCGTTCGCCACCCTCCTCGGGCCCGCGATCCATTTCGCCGACGTCGGATTCCCCGTGGACCAGCGGCTCGCTCGGCGGATCGAGACCCGCCGCGACCGGCTCGGGCGTCTGGCGGTCGCCAGGCGGACCTTCTCCCGACCGGATGGAATGTTTCTCCAGGAGGGCGACACTCTCAAGCAACCGGAGCTCGCGACGACGCTCCGGAACGTGGCCGCCGAGGGTACCGGCTACCTCTATCAGGGCGATTGGGCCAGGGCGTTGGTCGACACCGTGAGGGCGTACGGCGGCCAACTCACGTTGGAGGACTTACGAAACTACGCCCCAGTATGGACCGACCCGATCGAGACGACCTTCCGCGGGTACCGGATCGCCGCTCCCGGCGCTCCGAGCTTTGGCGGAGTCAGCATGGCCGAGGCGTTCAACCTCCTCGAGCTCGCTGATCTCCCGGGCGTTGGCCACTACCGGGAGTCGCGGGATGCGCTGGCCACCATGTTCACCGTGGCACAGGTCGGCGAGCTGCTCGGTCAGCCAATGGCCGGCGCCCCGGTCCCCGAGGAAATCCTCGCGAAGCATTTCCCCGGAGTCGATCTCTCCCCCGGGGCGCGGGTGACCAAGGCGCACGCCGAGATGCTGTGGAGGAAAATCCGGAGTCCACGCTGGCAGGCGTTTCAGGACGAGGCGATCGCCGGCCGGATGAAGGGCGCGGCGCTGATCGACAAGCTGCTGGGGGCGTGGGGCCGACGAACCCCGCAGCACACCGCCGGGGTCGTCGCAGTGGACCCCGCCGGCAACGTCGTCGCCGTGATGCATTCGATCAACTCCTCGTTCTGGGGGTCCGGCATCATGGTGGGAGGGATCGCTCTTCCCGATCCGGGCGGCTTCCAACAGTTCCTGATGGCGAGCGTCGGGCCGGGCGTCAAGCTGCCCGAACCCGACAACCCGCTCATCGTCCTCCGCGACGGCAAGCCGATTCTGGCCAGCAGTTGTATCGGCGCGGGCCTTCACGAGGTGGTGTTACAGGGGGTGATCGACGTGCTGGAGTTCGGGATGACTCCGAGCCAAGCCGTTCGGATGCCCGCGCTCCGAAAGAACTGGCCCCTCGGCCAACCGCTCCGGCTTCCGGTCGGCACCGGCGGGTTCCCGGATTCGACGTTGCGAGGTCTTCGGGTTGGCGGGTTCGAGGTGGAACGGGTTGCCGGCATGGAGGGGCTCTCCCCGGCGGGCTACTGGGTGGCGATCGCGATCGACCCGCGGACCCGAGTCCTCCGGCCCGGCCTCACGCCCGGGTTGAACGGAGGGGCCGAGGGATTCTGACGGCGGGGCCCCGGGCGGGCCCCGTCATCGGGAGCGTGCTGGTCTCGTTGAGTCTAGTTGTTCGGCCAATTCGCCCAGTTGTCGCAATGGCCGCAGGCATCGGTCCCGGTCAACGCCGAGAAAGGCGCCAGGTAGAGCGTGTTCATGACTGCGCGCGGCGAAGCGTCGACCGAGCCGTCATTGCGAATGAAAATGTTGCCGAAGTGGGCTTGGCTCAGCCCGTGACCGGCCTCGTGTAACGCGACCGACTCGACGTCGATGTTGGTGCCGACCCGCCAGACCCTGCTGGCGTCGTAATAGATTTCCCGGAGGGCGGCGTCGAGGCGGCCATTGTTGTCGATATCGGTGGGAGCGCCGGTCCCATCGATGAAAACGAAGGTGAAGGTGACCCCGAGGATTCCCCCGGCGAAATCGATGTCGCGAAACCCGGCATGTTGGACGTCGGCAAACACGAAGGGGCTCCCGCCCAGTCCGTTCAGAAACGCGACCAAGCCAATGTCGAGGCCGAAATCGGGGACCGCCGTGAGCGGGAGCGTGGAGCAGGTCAGGGCCTCCCAGCTATCCATCGCCCGAACGATCGCGGGTCGGGTGTCGGCGGCGGTCAGTCCGCCGAAGGCCGGCGTCGCGTCATCGGTCGCGTCGATCGCGTAGGTGATGTTGTCGACCCCGCCGCCGACCGGTCCACTCCAGGAACGACGGGGATCGTTGGGGACGAAGTCGCTGCTCAACCGCTTGTTACCGAGGGTTCGGCTGATCACGACGGAACCGATTTCGGCGCCGTCCCCCACGTACTCGGCGAGGGCGACACGATCGACAGCGATTGGGCTCGCATGGCTACTCCCCGGAGAACAAAGGGAGGGGACGGAGAACCGGGGTAGCTTAGCCCCCAGGCCGGGGCGAGGCCAGCGGTGGTATTTTGAACGTCCGAACCGCCGCCGAGGACCGATGCTCCGATCTGGGCTGCCGCTCGCCATCGTCCTCGCCCTCGGGAGTTCCCCGAACGTTCTGGGACAATCCGCTCCCCGGCCGCTGGTGCCTCTGGGCCGGATCGCGCCGGAATGGATCGCACCCCACGTCCGGTTTCTCTCCGACCGTCTGCTCGAGGGACGGGAGACCGCCACCCGAGGGGCCGAGCTCGCGGCGCGCTACGTGGCCGCCGAGTTCGAGGCGCTAGGACTCAAGCCCCTCGGAGGCGGAGCCGAGTTTCTCGCCCCGGTCCCCCTCCGCCGCTCCGACGTCGTCAAAACCCGGACCTCGGTCGCGCTCGGAACCGCCGCGGGGGCGCGTCCACTCGAGTACGGCCAGGACTTCGTCATTCACGCGGACAAACGTCGCGATCGAGTCGATCTCACCGGCGCAGTGGTGTTCGTGGGGTGGGGAGTCACCGTGCCCGGCGGTGGCTACGATGACTACCAGGGCGTCGACGTCCGTGGCAAGTTCGTCGCGATGCTGTTCGGGGGCCCCACCTCGCTGCCGCCGGATGAGCGCGGTCATTACAGCAGTCTGGCCATGAAGGAGCGCAACGCCCTCGCCCACGGCGCCATCGGGATCGTCACCCTCTTTCCGGCGCCGGGCCCGATCCTCGAGGACAAGTTCGACCAGCTCGAGGGCTACGGGTGGCTCGACCCCGAGGGAGCGCCCCACTCGCTGTTCTTCGAGACCGGGCCGGCGATTCGGCTGTCGGATCGGGGCACCAGCCGGCTCCTCGAGATTGCCGGTCGATCGCTTGCTCAGGTGGTGGACGCGCTGGCGAACGGACCGGCGTCCTTCCCGATCGATGCGACCCTGTCGCTGCAAGCCGAGTTTACTCACCGGACCACGTCGAGTCCCAACGTGGTGGGCGTGCTGCCCGGCACGGCCGGCCGGCTCAAAGACGAGTACCTGGTCTTCAGCGCGCATCTCGACCACGTCGGCGTCGGCACTCCAGTCGAGGGCGACAGCGTTTATCATGGCGCCATCGACAACGCCGGCGGGACCGCGGTGTTGCTGGCGTTGGCGCGAGCCTTCGTCGAGCTGCCGAGGACGAAACGGTCGGTGATATTCCTGGCGGTGACGGGGGAGGAGAAGGGGATTCTCGGCTCCGACTACTTCGTTCACCATCCGCCGGTTCCCCTTGGCGCCATCGTGGCCAACGTCAATCTCGACAATTTCGTGATGATCGCCCCGATCCAGGACTTCGTCGCCTACGGCGCGAGATACTCCAGCCTGGAAGCCGACGCGGCGCAGGCCTTCGCACGGCTCGGGGTCCGCGCGAGCGACGACCCGCTTCCCTGGATGACGATCTTCACGCGGAGCGACCACTACCCGTTCATGCGGATGGGGATTCCCGGTATCATGCTGTTCCCCGGCAGGGCCAGCGGGCAGCGATCGAAAGATGGGGTTGCCACCCAGCGGCACTGGTTCGAGAACGTTCACCATACCCCCCGCGATCGCGTCGACCAGGGGATCGACTGGGGCGCCGGCGTCCGGTACGCCGAAGCCAACCTGCTGATCGGCTACCGCGTCGCCAACGCGACATCGCGGCCGGTATGGCGGGGCCCGGGTCACCTCTTTTTTCGCGACGACCGCTAGCGGCTCAAATGGCGGTGGCCTCGGCTCCTCTGCCGTTCTGGCCCCGACGTCAATCAGCCAACCGCGCCAACCGGTCGAGGCATCCGTTCCACTTGTGCTCGTGCTGGTCGCGGGAATCCGGATCCGGCAGTTCGTTCACCAGCACCAGCTCGGTCCCCTCCCATGGCGGCGGAACTCGACCGTCACCAGCGTCTCCGGCGCGCCGGGTTGGTCCTGCCACTGCCAGGTGTACACCAGTCGATTCGGCGGTTCGATTTCTCGGTAGACGCCCGCGACGTGGTGCTCGACGCCATTGGGAGCCCGCATCCGGATTTCATACCGCCCACCGACCCGAAGGTCGGCGCTGGCAAACCCAACGACCATCTCGCCGGGCGGGGCCACCGCATCAGCCCTTCGGCGGTGGTCCACGCCGCGAAGACCCGTGCCGGCTCCGCCGTGAGGACCCGGTTGAGCCGGACGGTGGTGGCGGGCGATCCGATGACAGCCATTGGGCACTCTCCTGGTTTCGGGTAGCGGCGAGGTAGTTCTCGAGCTTGTCGACTTGGCCTTCCCACAGCCGGCGGTAATCCTCCAGCCACGAAGCGGCGCCAGCCATCGGCGCCGGCACCAGCCGGCAGTTCCAGCGGCGGCCGTCGCGGCGGCGGGCGACCAACCCGGCCCGCTCGAGGACCCGAAGGTGCTTGCTGACGGCTGGCAGAGACATCCGAAAGGGCGCCGCCAGCTCGCTGACGAGTTGCGGCCGCCGACGAAAAACCCAATACTAGGGAGGGTCGCCCTTCGCCCTGCGGCTCATCCAATCGTTTGGGAGGGTTCCGATGCCGCCCATCACGCTCCGAGTGAACGGTCGCAGTCACCGAGTGGATGTCACGCCGGACATGCCGCTGCTCTGGACGATCCGAGATCTGATCGGCCTGACCGGGACCAAGTACGGCTGCGGGATCGCCCAATGCGGAGCCTGTACCGTACATCTCGACGGGGAGCCGGTTCGGTCGTGCGTCACTCCGGCGGTCAGCGTCCAAAACCGGGAGATCACCACGATCGAGGGGATCTCCGCGGACGCCAGCCATCCGGTGCAGCGCGCGTGGATCGTCGAGGAGGTCTCCCAATGCGGGTATTGCCAATCGGGGCAGATCATGAGCGCTGTCGCCCTGGTGCGCAAACACCCGCGACCTACCGATCAGCAGATCGACGCCGGAATGGATGGGATCCTTTGTCGATGCGGGACCTACGATCGGATCCGCCGAGCGATTCACCGGGCGGCAGCGGAGGCGGCCGATGACTGACCTCATCAAGCTCGATCGCCGCGACTTCGTGTCGCTTGGTCTCTTCGCCGGGGGCGGCTTGGTGCTCGGAACCTATCGCCGGCGGGGAGCGCACCGGGGAGCAGTCGAGTGGCAGCCAAGTCCGTTCCTGCGGGTTGCCTCGGATGGCTCGGTGACGATCTGGATGGCCCGGGCCGACATGGGGCAAGGGGTCCGGACCGCGCTCCCGATGATCGTCGCCGAGGAGCTGGAAGCGGATTGGTCCCGGGTCCGGATCGTCCAGGGCGATGCCCATCCCACCAGGTACGGACGCCAGATGACCGTGGGGAGCACTAGCGTCAGGCGCGGCGCCTGGATGCCGCTCCGGCAGGCCGGCGCCGCCGCCCGGGAGATGTTGGTCACCGCGGCGGCCGCGCGCTGGGGGGTGCCGGTGGACGGATGTCGGGCGGAGCGGGGTGCGGTCCGCCACGCCGCCTCCGGGAGAACGCTGGGATACGGGGCGCTCGCCGAGGCGGCCGCGGCGCTCGCGGTGCCGGCCGAGCCGCGGCTGAAGACGCCCGCCGAGTTCCGGCTCGTCGGGACCCGGGTTCCCCAGGTCGACCTGGCCGCCAAGGTCACCGGCGCGGCGGGGTTCGGGATGGACGTTAGGCAACCAGGCCTTCGCTACGCGACGGTGGTCCGCTGCCCGGTGTTCGGCGGCGCGGTCCGCGGATTCGACGCTGCCGCCGCCAAGGCGGTGCCGGGGGTCCGGGAGGTGATCGCGATCCCGAGCGGGGTGGCGGTCGTCGCCGATCACACCTGGGCCGCCTTCCGAGGGGCCCGGGCGTTGGAGATCGAGTGGGATACCGGCGGCTTCGGGCTGAGCAGCGGGGAGCTCTCGCTCGAGTTCGCCCGCCGAATGGAGCGGGAGGGGGCGGTGGCCCGCGATGAAGGCGGCGCGCCCGCCGCGCTCGACCGGGCGGCCACCAAGATCACGAGCACCTACGACGCTCCGTTCCTGGCCCACGCCACCATGGAGCCGATGAATTGCACCGCGCACGTCCGGGCCGATCGCTGCGAGATCTGGGCGCCCACCCAGAACCCGCAGGGCGCCCAGAGCCTGGCCGCCCGGATCACCGGACTGCCGGTGGAGAAGGTCACGGTTCACCTGACCTATCTCGGCTGTGGGTGGGGGCGCCGTGGGGCGATCGAGTACGTGGAGGACGCGGTCGAGACCTCGAAGCGGGTTGGCGGTCCGGTCCAAGTGGTCTGGACCCGGGAAGAGGACATGCGTCACGACAACTATCGACCCCGGGCCCGATGTCGGTTCGAAGCCGGACTCGATGCCGGCGGCCGAGTGACGGCGGTGCGGGCGCGGGTCGTCGCCACCCCGATCGGTGGCCGTGACGCGGGCGTCGACCGCAACGGCGTCGACGGGATCGCCAACCCTCTCTACCGGTTCCCGAGCTTCTTCGTCGACAACCATCCGGTCGTGACCAAAGTGCCGATCGGCTACTGGCGATCGGTGGGACCGTCGTACAACGGGTTCTTCCTGGAGAGCTTCATCGACGAGTTGGCCCACGCCGCCGGCAAGGATCCCCTGGCCTTGCGCCGAGAGCTCCTCGGCGACCACGCCCGGGCGCGACGGGTGCTCGACCTCGCCGCCGAGCGGGCCGGGTGGTCGGACCCCGCGGTCGCAGGGGTTGGTCGCGGCATCGCCCTCGTCGAGGACAAGGACAGCATCGTCGCCCAGGTCGCCGAGGTATCGGTGGACGGGGGGAGGATTCGGGTGCGACGGGTCGTCTGCGCGGCCGATTGCGGACAGGTGATTCATCCGGGAATCGTCGAGGCCCAGATGGCAGGCGCCTTGACCGCCGGGCTCGCCGCCGCCTTGGGGGAGGAGATCACGCTCGAGAACGGCCGGGTTCAACAGGGGAACTTCCACGACTACCCGCTCCTCCGGATGAGTCAGGCGCCCCGAGTCGAGGTCTACCTGGTCGGCAGCCACGAGGATCCAGGGAGCGCCGGCGAGCCCGGGTTGCCGCCGATCGCGCCGGCGGTGGGCAACGCGATCTTCGCCTTGACGGGGACGCGGCTTCGGCGGTTGCCGTTGCGCCTCCCCGAGTAGTCGCAATGACACGATCGGCCCTGGAATCGCGCATAGTGGGGTAGCCTGGCTGGACCCACCCGGTTTCTTGAGGGACTCTACGATGCCAATCGGGACCGCGCTCGCCCTGCTCGTCAGCCTCGAGGCCGCTGGGTCTCGACCGATGCCGTCGCCCGCCGATTCCGTCCTCGTCTGCCTCGCGCCGCCGACCGCGCAGATGGTGGGCGGGCGGAACGCCGAGACCGTCGCGGCGGTGCAGCAAGCCTTCACCGAGTATCTCACCGGGCCGACCATGGGCGTGGTGGCGCTCAAGGCCAAGCTGCCGTCGCAGGCCCGCGAGGAGGCCAAGCGAGCGGGCTGCGGAACGGTGCTCTTCACCACCGTGAAACACCAGCGCGGCGATCCGAACGGCCTCCTCGGCAAGGTCGCCGGTCGGATCGAATCCAGCACCTGGCGGGTCGCGGCCACGACTCGCTCCGCGGCCACCAAGGAACTGGCCCAGGCCGCGGCGGCGACCGCCCACGACGTGGCGGGGTCGGTCAAGAGCAAGGACCAGGTGACTCTCGAGTATCGGCTCGAGTCCGCTGCCGGGGCGGTGCTCGCCAAGGGCGACGACAGTGAGAAGGCCGACTCCGATGGAGACGACATACTCACTCCGCTGATCGAGAAGGCGGCCGAGGCCGTGGCGGCCGCCGCGAGTGCGCCCCGTTAGCTCGCTGCCGCGGCGGCGATCGCTCGGCTGAAAGTGTCGACTTCCTCGATCGTGGTGAAAACGTTGGGGGTGACCCGAATTCCTTCCCATTCGCCGGGCACGAAGCGGGCCCGGACGTGAATCAGGTGCTTCTTCGCCAGGTAATCGATCAGCGCGGCGGCCCCCATGCTTTGGAGGCTCATCGCGCCCAGGGCACAGGACTGGGCGGGATCGGATGAGGTGAGGAGCCGCACTCCCGGCGTTGCCGCGACCGCCCGCATCCACCGTTCCCGCAGGTAGCGGAACCGGACGGCCTTCCGGTCGAAACCGATCGCCTGATGGAAGGTCAGCGCGTCCGACACGGCGTTCCGCAACGAGATCGGGTAGGTCCCGATCTGCTCGAACTTTCGAATGTCGCCGTCTTGCTCGGGGGGCGCAGCGAACAGTGGCCAGATGTCCCGGATCCGCTCCCGCCTAACGTAGAGAAAACCGTTCCCGACCGGCGCGGTGAGCCATTTGTGGAGGCTGGTTCCGTAGACATCGCAGCCAAGATCGTCGCGGGAAAAGGGGAACTGGCCGAAGGTATGGCCGCCGTCGACGATCGAGGTGATCCCACGGCTCCGAGCGAACTCGGCGATCCGTTTGACCGGAAAGATCTGGCCGGCGGTGTAGGTCATGTGGGAGACGTGAATCACCTTGGTGCGCGGCGTCACGGCTGCCGCCACCCGCTCGAAAAGGTCGTCGAGGCTCGGTGGCGGCGTCGGATAGCTGACCCTCCTCACCACCACGCCGTCCCGGCGGGCCCGCTGGTCCCATCCCATCAGCATCCGGCCGTAATCCTGGGTCGTGATCACGACCTCATCCCCCCGTGACATCGGCAACCCGAACTGGACGGTGAGCAACGACTCGCTGGTGTTCCGGGTCAGGGCCAGTTCTTCGGGATCGCAACCGAACGCTGCGGCCAGACGGCGGCGAACCAACTCGACCTGGGGATAGAGCAGGTCGTCGACGTAGAGCGACGGGCTCATGTTGGTGATGGTCCAATAGCGGTCCATCGCGTCGGCGACGACCCGTGGGGCTGGACTCACGCTCCCGCTGTTGAGGTTGATCTGGTTGGCGTCGAGGGTGAACGCTTGCCGCACCGCGAGCCAGAACGCCTCATCCTGAGCCGCGGCCTCCGGTGGGGACGACTCGACCAGGCGAAGGGCTCGCTCGAGGGTGGGGATGGCGCTCGGTCGGAGTAGGGCGGTAGTGCCCCCGAGGGCGGCGACGAACTGGCGGCGGCGCATGGGATCCCTGGCCCCGGATGGAGAGCAGGGAAGCTACGGTCCGGCAACGGTTTCGACAAAGCAAGGGTTTTTCCCAACTTGTCCGGACCCGCGGCTTTTCGAATATTTGCGGCGCCTCTCAGGTGGAGTTCGCGATGCCGTGGGTCGAAAAGGGTTTCAAAGGCGCCTTTCTGGTGCTGTTCGCGGTGCTGTTCAGCGGGGTGTTCGTGCTGCTGGCCATGGAAACTGCCCTTCGTCGTCGTCGCGACGACCGGCTGGCGGCGGGCGAGCCGGCGGCGAGTGACGTCGAGGCGGCCTATCGGCTCCGACCGAAGACCCGGCCTACGGTGGAGCGGCGAGCGCTGCCGCCGCTGTCGCCGGTCTGAGGCGGTCTCGGGCGGGGCGAGTTGCGCTCGACGCCGGCCCCTGACAGTTTTTGCTCCGGAGCCCCAAGAGGGGAGCTTCCACCCGCGCTCCAGCCATCATCCACCCGCGCCGCGCAGTGAGGTTCCCATGGCCGACGAGCCTCTCCGGGAAAGGCTTTCCGATCTCGAAACCGCGCTTCAGGGGCCCGCTCGAGGCGATCTCCCGCTTCCGAAGATGGAAGACTTGAAGGCGTGGCTCGACGATGCCCGGTTCCAGGTGTGGGGACAGTTGCAGGCGGCCCAGACGCCGGACCAGCCGGAGTTCGAAGATCGCTTCCGGGTTCGCCGGGCGACCGAGCTCTGCCGGCGGCTCGCCGAAGACGTCCTGGCTCGGCGGATCGACCCCCAGCGGCCGGAGCTGGCGGAGCTGCAGGCGGCCGCCGGTGAACTCGACCGGGCGGTAGCCTCCGCGCGTGCCTAACGCCGCGAGTCGCGGCGCCCGTCTCCGGCCCCGAACCGAACCGAGATCGCCATGAACGACGCCGGGAAAGCCCCGTCCGCGTTTCCGTTCGTCCCGCTGGTCTTCACCCGCCGTTCGGTCGAGGAATCGCGCCGCCGGGCCGAGGCGTTCTACCAGGAAATGAATCGCCGGCGGACCACCCGCCATTTTGCGACCGACCCGGTGCCCGTCGATCTCATCGAACGAGCGATCCGAACGGCCGGCACCGCGCCGAGCGGCGCCCACCAACAGCCGTGGACCTTCGTCGCGGTATCCGACCCCGACCTGAAACGGAAGATTCGGGAAGCCGCCGAGGAAGAGGAGCGCGAGTTCTACCATGGACGGGCGCCCCAGGATTGGATCGAGGCCCTCGCACCCCTCGGCACCGACGAGCACAAACCCCATCTCACCGACGCGCCCTGGGTGGTGGTGCTGTTCCGTCAGGCCCACGGCCTGAGCCACGACGGAACCAAGCGAACCTTCTACTACACTCAGGAATCGTGCGGGATCGCCGCCGGGTTCTTCATCGCCGCGATTCACCAGATGGGTCTGGTCACCTTGACCCACACCCCCAATCCGATGGGATTCCTCGCCGAGCTGTTGGAACGGCCGCCGAACGAAAAGGCGTTGCTGGTGATGCCGGTTGGTTACCCGGCGCCGGACGCGCAGGTGCCGGACCTGACTCGGAAGGCGCTCGAGCAAATCGCGGTCTGGCGCTGATTGGCCCCGAAGCTCAGCCCCCTTGTCTGGCGTACACCACGATTTCCCAGGCGAAGGTGCGGTGCCCCTCCACCGGAACCAGGCCGGCGCCTTCGAGTTCGGCCCGGATCCGCGCCGGTGGATGCACGAAGGCTCGGAACGGCGAGCCGCCGAGGCGTCGAACACCGTTCTCGAACCAGGTCGCCAGCCGAACCCACCATTCCCCGCGAGGATAGACCGCGCCGTAGAGGCGGCCCGCCTTGGCCGCCGAAAGCCGGACCAGCGGCTCCATCTCGGGATAGCAGCAGATCACCCGATCGAGGGTGACCAAGTCGGCAACCTCGATTCCCTCGGCGAGGGCGACGAAGTCCCCGCGTACGAACCGGACTCGGTCACCATGGCCCCGGCGGGCGGTCTCTTCCGTCGCGACCTCGAGAAAGGCGGGGGAAACATCGAGGTGGACGGCCTCCTGGACGTCGGCACCCAGCAACTCGTGATGAACCGCGCCGATTCCACCCCCGATGTCGAGGAGGGTGGAGGGCGGGACCGCTGATTGGTGAATCGCGGCCTGCAAGGCGGCGATCAGTCGTCGGGTGGTGGGGTCGGGACCCGTCTCGTGAAACCGCTTCAGGTCGTCGCGGGCTCTGGCGGTATCGAAGTGGTCCCCAATCGCCCCGACGCCGCAGCAGTTACTCGGCAGGGGGCACCGACCTCTTGGCTGCCAATGTTTCGGGCATCCGCGTGGCAACCACCACCCCGGACCCGACGGTCAGGACGCCGGCCCAGGCGATCGCCGCGCCGAGGCCGAACCGGTCCCCAACGATGCCGCCGACCAGGGCGCCGATGGGGTACCCGAGATCCCGCCAGAATCGATAGACGCCGACCGCGGAGCCGCGCCAGCTGGGGTGGGCAACGTCGGCGACGGCGGCGAGCAGCGTCGGGTACACCAACGCGGTGCCGAGCCCGAGCAGCGCCGAGAAACCGAGCCAGCCCGGAAACCCGGTGGTCGCCACGATGCCGAGCAGGGCGAGCCCCTGCAACACCATGCCGCCCGCGATGAGCCACTTTCGGCCCACCCGGTCGCTGAGGACGCCGGTCGCGAGTTGCCCGATACCCCACACGGCCGGGTACGCGGCCGCGAGGAGCGCGATGTCGCGGATCGGCACCCCGGCGGCGGCGAAGTAGAGGGGAAACAGACCCCAGGCGACTCCGTCGTTGAGATTGTTGACGAGGCCCGCCTGACTGGCGGACGCAAGCGCCGGATGACGCCAACTGGTCTGGGCGAAGACCTCGCGAGGGGTGGCGACGCTGACCCGATCCGCGGTGGCCTCTTCCGCCTCCAGGCGCAGGTGACCGGAGGTATCGCGGACGAACAGGATCGAGAGCGCTAGGCCGACGGCCGCGATCCCCACGCCGAGATAAAACGGCTCCGGTCGGAGCCCGAATCGCGAGGCGATCTCGCCACTCCCGTACGCCGCTAGGGCCACGGCGAGGTACCCGGCGAATTCGTTGAGGCCCATCGCGAGCCCCCGCCTGGCGGGACCGACCAGGTCGATCTTCATGATCACCGTGGTCGACCAGGTGAGGGCTTGGTTAACTCCCAGCAACGCGTTGGCGATGACGATCCACGACCAGGATGGTGCCCAGATCACTAGGAGCGGCACCGGGAGCCCGACCAACCAGCCGGCGACCAGGACTCGCTTCCGCCCGATCCGATCGCTGAGCCGGCCGGCGAGGAGGTTGGCGACCGCCTTGACGGCCCCGAACGCTGCCACGAAAACCAAAACGGCGGCGGTCGAGTCGATCCCGAATTCGCGTTCCCCGATCAGCGGCAAGATGGCGCGCTCGAGGCCGACCATCGCCCCGACGAAGGCGTTGATGGCGACCAACAACCAGAACTGCCGCCAATTGGCTCGGAGCCCGAGCGTGACGCTCGCCGGCCTGGTCACGCCGTCACCCGTTCGCTGGGCCGCGCGACCGCCGAGGGTCTCTCTTGCGGTTCGCGTGACGGGCACGCTCGTCGGCAACGACTCATCCGCATCGGCCGGTCCAGTGTCGTCAGGATAGTAGCCGTGAAAAAGCCTCATCGCGAAATCTGATGAGGCTTCGAGTTGGACGATGGAGCGGACCGGGATCGAACCGGCGACCCCCTGGTTGCAAACCAGGTGCTCTCCCAGCTGAGCTACCGCCCCATACCGACGAGCAACATAACAGGGGCGCCGGAGGATCACAGGCACGCGACTCGCTAGCTTTCCAGGATGCCAAGCCTCTTCGATCCCCTCGCCCTCCGTGGCGTGATCCTCAAGAACCGAATCGCCGTGTCGCCGATGTGCCAGTACTCCTGTCAGGACGGGGTCGCCACCGACTGGCATTTCGTCCATCTCGGCAGTCGGGCGGTTGGGGGTGCCGGCCTCGTCTTCGCGGAAGCCACCGCCGTCACTCCTGAGGGGCGGATCAGCCCCGAGGATCTCGGCCTCTGGAACGACGAGCAGATCGAGCCGCTCGCCCGAATCGCCAAGTTCATTCAGGAGCAAGGCGCCGCTGCCGGCATCCAGCTGGCACATGCCGGTCGGAAGGCCAGCACCCATCGGCCGTGGGCAGCGGCTCACGGCATCATCGCCGAAACCGAGGGGGGGTGGTCGGCGGTCGGACCGAGCCCGATTCGGTACGCGGACAATTACCCGATGCCGGTGGCGCTCTCGGAAGCCGGGATTCTCGAGGTGATCGCCGCCTTCGGGGCCGCGGCGCGGCGGGCGCGGGCCGCCGGTTTTCGGGTAATCGAGGTGCACGCCGCTCATGGCTATCTGATTCAGGAATTCCTCTCGCCGATCAGCAATCACCGAACCGACCGCTGGGGGGGAAGTTTCGAGAACCGGGTTCGGTTGTTAGGCGAGGTGGTTGCCGCGGTGCGGAGAGCGTGGCTGGACGACCTCCCGCTGTTCGTCCGGATCAGTGCCACCGACTGGGCCGACGGCGGCTGGACCATCGAAGACTCGATCGAATTGGCGCGGATCTTGGCACGATCGGGGGTCGACCTCGTCGACTGCTCCTCCGGGGGGAACGCCGCTGGGGCACGCATTCCGCTTGGCCCCGGGTACCAGACCCAGTTCGCCGAGCGGATTCGTCGCGAGGCTGGAATCGCCACCGGCGCCGTTGGGATGATTACCGGCCCCCAGCAAGCCGATCACATCATCCGCACCGGTCAGGCGGACCTCGTCCTCCTTGCGAGAGAGTTGCTCCGAGACCCGTACTGGCCGCTTCGTGCCGGAGCCGCCCTCGGCGCCAAGGTCGGCTGGCCAGCCCAGTACCTTCGAGCCGCGCCGCCAGGAACGCCGGCCGCGTGAAGCGTTCCGATTGACCGCCGCTCCGCCCCGAGGCTATACATAGGAGGCGCCGTCGCGGAGATTGTCTGGCTTCGTCGCCCACTCACAGACAGCAGGGTTCACACCGAGTGACCATTCGCCAGGGCCGGTATCGCCGAGTGCTTCCGTCCGGGTTGGTCGTCGCGTCGACCCATCCGGACCACGCCGAGCAGCTGGAAGCCCTCCAGCGGGTGGTGTTCCCGACCCTCGCCGACGAAGAGCGGTTCAAGGCGCCCCACTATCGGAGACATCTCCAGCTCTTTGCCGAGGGTCAGTTCGTCGTTCTCGACGGGACCCGAGTGGTCGCCGCGACCAGCACGATTCGGCGGCGTTTCGATTTCGACCATCCCGACCATACCTTCGGCGAGATCATTCAAGGGGGGTGGCTCACGTCCCACGAGCCGGAAGGCGACTGGCTGTACGGGGCCGACCTTGGCGTCCATCCGGTCTATCGGGGCAAAGGCCTGGCCGTGGCCCTGTACGCCGCCCGCCAGGAGCTGGTCTGGGCGCTCGGGCTTCGGGGTCAGATCACCGCCGGGATGATGAGCGGGTTTGGCGCGGTCAAGGATCGGATGACCGCCCAACAGTACTACGAGGGGCTCAAGGCGGGTCGGCTGACCGACCCGACGATTTCCGTACAGCGCAAAGTCGGGTTCGAGATCCGAGCGCTGCTGCCGAATCACCTCCATGATTCGGCATGTGACAATTATAGTGCGCTGATCGTGCTGGATGCCGCGGTCGAGGTGGCCGGCGCCGTCCGCCGCCCGGTCGCCGAGGAGAAGCCGGTGAAACACATCAACCTCATCACTGCGGTTCCCGGACCCAAGAGCCAAGCCCTGCTGGCGCGGCGGCAGGCCGCGGTGGCGGCCGGGTTGGGCAAAGCCACCGACGTCGTCATCGAGCGGGCGAGCGGCCCGCTGGTGCACGACGTCGACGGCAACACGTTCATCGATCTGGTCGGGGGGATCGGGATGCTGGCTGTGGGGCACAGCCCGCCGGCCGTGGTCGAGGCGATCGCCCAGCAGGCGAGCCGCTTCGTTCACAGCTGCGCGCTGGTGGCGACCTACGAGCCTTACGTCCGTCTGTGCGAGTTGCTGAACGAGATCACTCCCGGGGGGTTTCCGAAGAAGACCTTGCTGGCGAATAGCGGCGCCGAGGCGGTCGAGAACGCCGTCAACCTCTCGCGCCGCTATACCGGCCGGCAAACGATCATCTGCTTCGAAGGCGGGTACCACGGGCGGACGTTGCTGACGCTGAGCCTCACCAGCAAATACAATCTCTTCAAGAAGGGTTTCGGGCCGTTCGCGCCGGAGATCGTTCGACTGCCGATGCCGAATCTCTATCGGACGCCGGCGGGGATGTCCTCGGACGATTATCTCGCCTGGAGCTTGCAGCAGCTCGACCACGCTTTCACCGCGCAGGTCGATCCCAGCGCCGTGGCGGCGTTCATCATCGAGCCGGTCCAGGGCGAGGCGGGGTTCGTGCCGGTGCCGTTCCCGTTCCTGCGCCGAATCCGGGAGCAGTGTGACGCTCACGGTATCGTGATGATCGCCGACGAGGTGCAGTGCGGGTTCGGGCGGACCGGGAAGCTGTTCGCGGTCGAGCACGCGGGGGTGGTTCCCGACCTGATCGTCACGGCGAAGTCGTTAGGCGCCGGGATGCCGATCAGCGCCGTCACCGGCCGGGCCGAGATCATGGACTCCGCCCATCTCGGCGGGATCGGGGGCACCTACGGGGGGAGTCCGGTGGCCTGCGCCGCCGCCATTCGGGCGGTCGAATCGATTCGCGACCCGGCCTTCTTGGCCCATGCCAGCCGGCTCGGAACGGTGATGCGGTCGGTGATGACCGGTTGGCAGGCCGATCACCCGCTGGTCGGCGACGTTCGGGGGCTCGGCCCGATGATGTTGGCGGAATTCGTCCGCGACCGGGCCACCAAAGAGCCGGCTCCCGAGGAGACGCTCGCGATCATCAAGCGGACGGTCCAGGAGGGGGTGCTGGTGATGCGGGCGGGGCTCTTCAGCAACGGGATCCGCCTCCTTCCGCCGCTGGTGATCACCGAAGAGCAGCTCCGCGAGGGTTTGGCGGTCCTCGGCGAGGCGGTCGCCCACGCCGCCCGGCGGCCCGTTGCGACGGCACGTTAGGCGATGGTCGATCTGGTCGTGCACGGCGGGACCATCCTGACCCAGGCCGCCGATGGCCCAATGGCCGGGGCGCTGGCGATCCGTGACGGCAGGATCGCCGCGGTCGGCGACGCTCATCAGGTGCTGCCGCTGGCTGGCCCGGCAACCCGCAGGCTCGACCTCGGCGGGAGGACCCTGATCCCGGCCTTCAACGATGCCCACGCCCACATCTGGAAAATCGGTCACCTGCTCACCGGGATGATCGACCTCCGCCGAGTCGATGGGTTGGGGTCGCTCGCCGCTCGGCTGCGGGAGGCGGCGGGCAAGCGGCCCGGCGATCGGTGGCTGCTGGGCCGGGGCTGGAACGAAGCGAATCTCGGCGAGGGCCGGGGGCCGACTCGCGACGATCTCGACCGGGCGGTCGCCGACCGGCCAGTGGTCCTGACCCGCACCTGCGGCCATATCTACGCCTGCAACAGCCGAGCCCTGGAGGTCGCGGGCATCGGGCCCGACACCGAGAGCCCGACCGGCGGAGTGATCGACCGCGGGGCGGATGGGGTGGCCACCGGTGTGTTGCGGGAAACCGCCATGGGGTTGGTGAACACCGCCATGCCGGCGCCGACGAATAACGACTACGCCGCGATGATAACGGCGGGTCTCCGGCACCAATTGACGCGGGGGATCGCCAGTACCACCGACGCCGGAGTGGCGCCGCCCCTGCTCGACGCCTATCGCTGGCTCGATGCCGAAGGGCGGCTCCCCTGTCGCGTCAATGTGATGGCCTCTCGGGTGGTCGATGGGGTCGGGCCGGTCCCGTTGCCGGCGAAAAGCCGGGCGGACTTTCTCCGGATGGACACGGTCAAGTTCCTCGCCGACGGCGGCCTGAGCGGCGCCACGGCGGCCCTGAGCGTGCCCTACCGGCACACCGACTCCAGAGGCGTTCTCCGCTTCGAGAGCAGCGTCTTGCTCGAGCTCTGCCGCCAGGCCCATCGCGACGGCTGGCGGATCGCCACGCATGCCATCGGCGACGTGACGATCGAGCAAGTGCTCGAGGTATACGAGGCCCTCGGCCCGGGCCCGGTCCGCCACCGGATCGAGCATCTCGGGCTCCCCCGGCCGCGGCAGCTCGAGCGGTTGGCCGGGTTGGGTGTGATCGCCGTGCCGCAGTCGGTTTTTCTCCATGAACTGGGCCGGAACTTCAGGGCGTGCCTCCCGGATCGGCTGGTGGCAGAGGCGTATCCGATCCGGGGGATGATCGACGCGGGCCTCACCGTCGCCTTGTCGTCCGATGCGCCGGTGGTCGAAGACGACTCCCCCCTCCGAGGAATTCAATCGGCCGTCGATCGGCTCGACGATTCCGGCGTGGCGATCGGGCCGGATCAGTCGATCAGCCCCGCCGAGGCGCTCGCCGCCTACACCATGGGCGGAGCGATCGCATCCGGGGACGAGGCCAATCGGGGGAGCCTCGCGGTCGGCAAATGGGCCGACATGGTGGTATTGTCCGCCAATCCTCTCGGTGTTCCAACCGACGCGATCGCGAGCATCGCGGTCGATCAAACCTTCCTCGCGGGCCAATTGGTGTTCGAACGATGACGCATCAACAACTGATCGATGGCGCCTGGGTCGGCGCGGGCAACGGTGGCACCTGGGAGGTGATCAACCCCGCCACCGAAACGGTGGTCGAGACGGTTCCCTACGGCGACCGAGCCGATTGCCGGCTCGCCATAGAGGCCGCCGCCCGAGCGTTCCCTGCCTGGTCTCGGCGGACTCCCTGGGACCGCGGCGCCTTGCTCCTCCAGACGGCCCGCCTGATTCGGGAGCGAGCCGGGCAGCTGGCCAAGACGACGGTTCAGGAATGTGGCAAGCCGATGAACCAAGCCAAGGGCGAGTGGCTGGTGGCCGCCGATCTGTTCGAATGGTTCGCGGAGGAGGGGAAGCGGGCCGCGGGGCGGGTGCTGCCTTCGAGGACGGCCAGCAAGCGGATGAGCGTCGTGCGCCAGCCGTTAGGCGTCGTCGGGGTGATCACCGCGTGGAACTTTCCGGTCTACAACCCGTCGCGGGCCTGGGCGGCGGCGCTCGCGGCCGGCTGCACGGTGGTCGGCCGCCCCTCGGAGTACACCCCCCTGACCGCCATGGACCTGGCCGCTCTGATGGTCGAGGCCGGGATTCCGCCCGGGGTCTTCAACCTCATCAACGGCGACCCGGACGGGATGGGGCAGGAGATGCTCGACCATCCCGCCTGTCGGAAGATCAGTTTCACCGGCAGTGTCCGCGTCGGCAAGCTGTTGATGGACGGCGCCTCGCGGACGGTCACCCGGCTGTCACTCGAGCTTGGCGGCAACGCGCCAGTGCTGATCTTCCCCGACGCCAATGTCGAGTCGGTGGCCGCCGGAGCGGTGAGCGCCAAGTTCCGGAACAACGGGCAGGTCTGTGTCGCGCCGCAACGATTCCTGGTCCACCGGACCGTGGCGGATCAGTTCATCGACGCGGCGGTGGCCCGAGCCGGCAAGCTCCGGCTGGGGAACGGTCTCGAGCCCGAGACCCAAGTCGGCCCGCTGATCAATGCCCGCCAGCGCGATCGGGTCGCCTCGTTGGTCGCCGGAGCCGCCGCCGAGGGCGCCGAGATTCGCGCTGGCGGTCGCCCACCCGCAAGCCTCACTGCCGGGTTCTTCTATGAGCCCACAGTGCTGACCGGGATCCGCGCCGACCAACCGGTCTTCAACGAGGAAATCTTCGGTCCGGTGCTGCCGGTCGTCGTCTTCGATGAAGTCGACGAGGCGATCAACCTCGCCAACCAGACGCCTTACGGGCTCGCCGCCTATCTCTGGACCAACGACCTCACGATCGCGGTCAAGACCGCCGAGACCCTCGACTTCGGGATGGTCGGGATCAACGAGTGGACGCCGCACGCGACTGAGGCGCCCTTTGGGGGATTCAAGCAGAGCGGCGTGGGACACGAAAGCGGCGCGGAAGGGCTCGACGAGTACCTCGAGACCAAGGTGATCGCGATGGGGGGGTTGTGAGCGAGGACGACCGCGCGCTCGGAATGGGCCGCGCGATCAGCCGCCGGGACTTTCTCGATGGGGTGGCGGTCAGCCTGGTGGGGGCAACGACGTTCCGCTTCGGGCAGCCGCCGAGGGCCCCCTATCCGCCGGCTCTCACCGGCTTGCGCGGATCCCATGTCGGCGCCTTCGAGGCGTTTCACTCGCTCCGCGACGGACGGTTCTGGGACACCGCACCGGCCCTTGAACCCACTGGGGAGCGCTACGATCTGGTGGTGGTGGGAGCCGGGATCAGCGGACTCGCCGCCGCCCACTACTACCGCAAGGCCCATCCGGGCGCCACCGTGCTGCTGCTCGACAATCACGATGACTTCGGCGGTCACGCCAAGCGCAACGAGTTCACCGCCGCCGGCCGGACCTTCGTCGGGTATGGCGGAACCCAATCGATCGAGAGCCCGGCACCCTACAGCACGACCGCCAAAGCCCTGATCACCGAGCTGGGGATCGACGTGAGTCGTTATGCCCGGCTGCACGAGGCGCAACTCTATCCCTCCCTCGGCCTCACCCCGGGATTCTTCTTCGATCGGGAGACGTTCGGGGTCGACAAGTTGGTGCGGGGTTCCCGCCGGGGGCTCGATCGAGCGCTGGTCGAGGAGGCCCCGATCTCGGCGGCCGCCAAGAGGGATCTCGCTCGGCTCGCCACCGACAAGTTCGATCCCTATCCCGGCGAGACTGCCGCCACGAAGAAAGCCAAGCTGGCGCGGATCAGCTACGCCGACTTCCTGACCAAGGTCCTCCGGCTCGATCCCGGTATTCTCCCGATTTTCCAGACCAGTCCCCACGGTCTCTTCGGCGCCGGGATTGACGCGGTGCCGGCTCAGGACGCCTTTGGGCTCGGGCTCCCCGGTTTCCAGGGAATGGGGCTCGACCAGAGGCCGGGGCCGGGGCAAAACCACGATTCGATCATCAGTCCCGAGGCCGAGCGCTACCACTTTCATTTCCCTGACGGCAACGCGTCGATCGCGAGGCTGTTGGTGCGGCGGCTCGTTCCCCGGGCGATGCCCGGCCGCACCATGGACGACGTGGTCACCGCCCGGGCGGACTACGGGAAGCTCGACCTCTCCGGCAATCAGGTGCGGATCAGGCTCGGGAGCCTGGTCATGCGGGTCCGTCACCGGGAAAGCGGTGGGGCGGCCCGAAGCGTCGAGGTGGCTTATCTCGCCGACGGTCGTTTGAAGACCGTCACCGCAGGCGCCGTGATCCTGGCCTGCTGGCACGCCCCGATTCCCTACCTTTGTCCCGAGCTGCCCGCCGAGCAAAAGAAGGCCTTGGCCTTCGCGATCAAAGTCCCGCTGGTCTACACCAACGTCCTGATTCGCAATTGGACGTCCTTCCAGAAGCTCGGCGTCAACGAGGTCGCGTCGCCCGGATTCTGGCACACGTCCGTCGGCCTCGACCAGCCGGTGTCGATCGGCGCCTACCGCCATTCGAGGAATCCGGCGGAGCCGATCGTGCTCCATCTCTCGAAATCCGCCTGCAAGCCGGGACTGCCGATTCGGGAGCAGCACCGGGTCGGTCGCAACGAGCTGTACGCCACGGCCTTCGAGACGGTCGAGCGGGCGATCCGGACCCAGCTCGGTCGGATCCTTGGCCCCGGCGGGTTCGACCCCGCGGCGGACGTGTTGGGGATTACGGTCAACCGATGGCCACACGGCTACGCGTATCAGTACAACTCGCTGTGGGACGACTTCTGGTTCGAGGGGAAGGAACCACCGTGTAGCGTGGCGCGGCGGCCGCACGGACGGATCGCGATCGCCAACGCCGACGCCGCTGCCTACGCCTATACCGACGCGGCCATCGATCACGCGTTCCGGGCGGTCGGCGACCTTGCCTCCGCGGGATGACGCTCTCCTCCGCGGCCCGAGGGATCCCGAGGACGTTAGGCCGGCTCGATCTCGTTCTCCTCAAGATCGTGGCGGTCGTCAACATCAACAACGTCCCGCCCACCGCCGTGTACGGCCGGGCCTCGCTGGCGCTATGGACCCTCGCCTTCGCGGCATTCTTCCTCCCGGAGGCCATCGCGGTCGTGGCGATGGCCAAGCGCTATCCGGGCGAAGGCGGCGTGTACCTCTGGATCAAGGAAGAATTCGGGCCGGCCCACGGGTTCTTCGCGGGATGGTGCTACTGGACCTGCAACCTGTTCTACGTCCCGGTGTTGCTCGTCTACATGGCGGGGATCTTCGCCTTTGGCGGCGGGGAAGAGACCGGACGTCTGGTGGACGACCGCCGGTTCGTCCTCGGCATCGCGCTGGGATGGCTCGCGCTCATCACGGTGTTGAACCTCCGCGGCTTGCGGGTCGGCAAGTGGATTCAGAACGTCGGCGGAGTGGGGGTCTTCCTCTCGATCGGGCTGGTTCTCCTCGCCGCGGCGCTTGCCTGGTCGAAGGGCGGGGCCGAGTCCCCGCCGCTGGTGAGCGGGGCCGGCTGGGGCATGGTGGCCAGTTTCAGCGTGATGTGCAACGCGTTCGTCGGGGTCGAGCTGGCGTCGACGATGGGAGATGAGATCCGCGACCCCAGGCGCGACCTGAAACCGGCGATCCTGATCGCGGGGGCCGTCTCGCTGGCGTCCTACTTGATGGTGACGGTCGCCGTCCTGGCGCTGGTGCCGATCGCCGATCTCGGGATCATCGAGGGGATCATGCAGGCGGTCAGTCACGGGGCGACGGGAGCGGGCGCCGGCTGGATCGTCGGTCCGGTCGCGATCCTGATGGGGTTGGCCATCGGCGGAGCGGCCTCCGCCTGGTTCGCGGGGTCGGCCAGAGTTCCCTTCGTCGCCGGGCTGGCGAGCGCCCTCCCGAGTGCGTTGGGTCGGGTTCACCCTCGATGGGGGTCGCCTCACGTCGCCTTGATCACCTGTGCCGTGGTCGCGGGCCTCTTCACGGTGATCTCGCTCCTCGGCTCGACCGTGGCGGAGGGATATCAGGTTTTGTTGAAAGCCGCGGTGGTGATCCAGTTGATTCCGTTTCTCTATCTCTTCGTCGCCTTGGCGCGACTGGTGGGGATCGGGGCCTGGTCGCGAGCTGCGGGCGTTCTCGGGTTCATCACCACCGCGTTCGGGATCGTCGCAGCGTTCTTCCCCGCGGAGGATGTCGCGAGCGTCGTAGTGTTCGAGCTGAAGATGGCCGTCGGGGTTATCGGTCCGGTCGCCGTCGGCTGGTATTTGTTCCGGCGGTCCCGCCAACAGTAGCGGGGGACGCTGGTGCTTTCCGGCTCTTGAGGACATACTACCAATCGTGGCAGATACCGAGATCCTCCCTCGCCTTCAGACCGCGCTGCAGGATCGCTACGAGTTCGTTCGCGAGCTCGGTCGCGGGGGAATGGCAATCGTCTTTCTTGCCCGCGACCTCAAGCACGATCGCGAGGTGGCGGTCAAGGTCCTCCTCCCCGAGTTGGCCGCGTCGATCGGTGGCGATCGGTTCGAGCGGGAAATCCGGCTGGCCGCGAAGCTCTCGCATCCTCACATCTTGGCGTTGTACGACTCGGGTGACGCGGGCGGGCTGCTCTACTACGTCATGCCCTTCGTCAAGGGCGAGTCGTTGCGCGATCGACTCGACCGCGAGGGACAGCTTCCGATCGACGACGCCATCCAGATCACGCTCGAGGTCGCCGGCGCGCTCGGCCACGCCCACGCGCAAGACATCGTGCACCGGGACATCAAACCGGAGAACCTCCTGATCGCAGGTGGCCACTCCCTGGATTTCGGGATTGCCCGGGCGGCATCGGAGGGTGGGGGCCACACCAAGCGGAAATACCGTCCTGGTCAGTGAGGTTGGCGGGCGATCCCGGGCTCCCGTCGGTCGCCGCCGATGAGCCCCTCTTCGGACGAGCGCCGCGATCCCCGCGGAATCGGACGAGTCGGGTTGGTCTCGTCGCGATACCGCCCCATATTAGAGGAGATATCGCCGTCGTTTTCTGCCACAGACCGGGAACGTGCCAAGCATCCAGGAACGCCTTCAAGACTCGCTTTCTGACCGCTATCTGATCGAGCGCGAGCTCGGCCGTGGTGGTATGGCGACGGTGTTCCTCGCGAAGGATCTCAAACATGATCGCGAAGTGGCGATCAAGGTTCTCCACCCGGATCTCTCAGTCACCATTGGCGCCGATCGGTTCGAGCGAGAAATCCGGGTCGCCGCGAAGCTCCAGCATCTCCATATCCTCGGGCTCTACGACTCCGGCGAGGCGGACGGCCTCCTCTTCTATGTGATGCCCTTCATCGAGGGCGAATCGCTTCGCGACCGGCTCGATCGGGAAGGCCCACTTCCGATCGATGACGCCCTGAATATCGTGCTGGAAGTGGCCGATGCCCTCGACTTTGCGCACAAGCACGGGGTCGTCCACCGGGACATCAAACCGGAGAACGTGCTGCTATCGGGCGGCCACGCGGTCGTCGCCGACTTCGGGATCGCGAGCGCCGTGACCGAGGGGGGTGGCCAGAAACTCACCCAAACTGGAATGGCGGTCGGAACCCCGGTGTACATGGCGCCGGAGCAATCAGCCGGGGAAAAAGTTGGGCCCACGTCCGATCTCTATAGCCTCGGTTGCATGCTCTACGAGATGCTGGCCGGCGAGCCGCCGTTCACCGCCAAAACCGCCCATGCTCTGATGGCGCGGCACGCCCTGGAGTCGGTGCCTAGCATCCGGATCATCCGCAACACCGTGCCCGAAGAGGTCGAGGACGCGATCTTTGCCGCGATGGCCAAGAACCCGGCCGACCGACCTCACACAGCAGCCCAGTTCGCCGATTTCCTCGGCCTGCCCCTGGGGGCGACCGCCAGCCGGCGGGCCTCCATCCGGGCGACCGCGACGCGCCGGATCCCGACGCCGTCTGGCCTCCTCGCCCAGGCGCCGGCCTGGTGGCGCCGGCCGGTGGTTGTCGGTGCGATGGCGGTCGGTCTGCTCGGCGCGGGGGTCTTTTCCGTTTGGAGGCTCACCGCCCCCCCCGCGGTCAGGTCGGTCGCCGCCACCGATCCGATGACCAGGCGGATCGCGGTACTCTACTTCAAGGATCTGGGCCCGGACGGTGAACTGCAGTCGATCGCGGACGGCCTCACCGAGGCCCTGATTCGGAAGCTGGGGGAGGTGCGCATCCTCAGCGTGGTCTCCCGAAACGGGGTCCGCCCCTATCGCGGAACCGATATCAAGGAGGATAGCATTTCGAAGGCGCTCGGGGCTGGGACCCTGATCGCCGGCACGGTGGAAGCCCTTGGTACGGACCGGGTACGAGTCATCGTGAAGCTGCTCGACCGCGGGATCGAGACCGGCCGGCGCGACCAACTCGACCTGGCCCAAGACGCGCTCCTGGCAGCGGAGGATTCGGTCGCGGTGGTCGTGTCGAACACCCTCCGAGGCTGGATCGGCGACGAGGTCCGGCTTCGCGAGGGGCAGGCGCAAACCACGAACGTTGCCGCCTGGCGCTGGACGAACCTCGCCGAGAAGCTTCGGAAGGACGCCGAGCAGGCTGCCGGCCGCGATCCGGCCGAGGCCGCTGCCCTCCTGGTCCAGGCCGACAGCCTCCTCGGTCTTGCGGCCGAGGCGGACAAGAGCTGGGTCGAGCCAGTGGTGCGGCGGGGTGAGGTCGGATATGAGCACGCCCGGCTGCTCGACGATCCGGCTCGGCAGGACCAGTGGCTCTCCGTTGCGAAAGCCGCCGCCGAGGAAGCACTCGCACGCGATCCGGGGAGCGCCGCGGCTGTCGCCCTTCGAGGAACGATCGCGTTTGCCGAGTGGCGCCTCAACCGCACGGTGGACCCGGTGGCCCGGACCGCGGCCCTGGCCAGCGCTCGGGCCGATCTCGAGCAGGCCACTCGCCTCGACCCGACGCTCGCGTCGGCCTTCGCGCAGCTGAGCTTCGTCTACTACGCCGACAAGACGGTGCCGGTCTCGTTCGCCCTGGATGCGGCCCGAAAGGCCTACGAAGCGGATGCCTTCTTGAGCTATGCCGACTTGATCCTCGATCGGCTGTTCTGGTCTTCGTACGATACCAACCTCTTTGCCGACGCCGCTCGGTGGTGCGACGAGAGTCGCCGCCGGTTCCCGAGCGACGTCCGGTTCACCGAGTGTCAGCTCTGGCTCTTGCTTGCGCCTAACGTGGAGGCCAATATCGCCGAGGCGTGGCGACTCAAGGCCCGAGTCGATTCCCTGGCCTCGCCGACCGACCGGGCGTTCGAGAGCCGACTCACCCAACTGATCGTGGGCGGCGTCATCGGACGGGTGGCAAGGGCCACCGGACCGACCGGCGTCCCGAACCGGGCTCTGGCGGATAGCGCCAATCGGGTTCTCATTGCGGCGCGCGCGGACCGTCAGATCGACGCTCGTCAGGAACTGCTGGGATACGAGGGCGTCATGCGGGCGCAGGCCGGTGATATCGACGGAGCGATCTCCTTGTTGCGGCGCTATGTCAGCGTCAACCCGGATCATTCGTTCAAAGTGGGTGATAACGTCCATTGGTGGTATGAAGCCCTTCAGAACCGTCCCGAGTTTACGGCCCTCCTGGCCCGTCGTTAGCGCCCTAGCTGTTGCAGCCCCGCAACGCTAGCGCGGACTACCTATTGTGCTATTCTCCTGCCACTGTAGCCGGTTCCAATCCAGGGTCTATTCGAGCCACTGAACAAGAGGTATTCCATATGCGCCCCCTAACGAACTATGCGACGGTTGCGTCAGCCTTGTTCCTGGCCGGGTGCCTGGGAGACTCCGGTAACTCGCCCCTCCAGCCAGGGCGGCCGGCCTTTGTGATCTCCGATGGCGCCCGCTCCGGTAATCCGGAGTTTTTCTTCCTGCCTCCGATGGTCGGGAACCCCAATCAACATCCGAATTGGACCCGGGGAGGGTTCAACGCGGCCCTGCGCCCGAGTGCAAGTGTTTGCGCTCTCGAGCTCCCAGCAACGGCGCCAGAGTCCGCAGTGTTGGTCGGGACCCCATGCCGGCCGGGCGGCTACCTGGTCACCTTCCCGTTCGTGACGGATGGCGACGGCGTGCGACTCCATCCTTCGTACGACGAAGATGGAGCCAACGATGGTGACGGCGGCCACTATCATGTCAACTGGCGGGTCCCGGTTTCGAGCGACGTCTATTTCCGAATCCGTTTCTTTGTTGACACCAAGCTGCTCGGCTTCGCTGACGTCCATTCGGTGGCGAGTGGCGCGGAGCTCAAGAACGTCAACACCGGCGAGTTCATCGCGCGGAAGGACGGCACGACGGTTCCAATCAAAGTCCGGATCGAGAACCGTGCGCTCTGCGATGATCCGGGCGGGACTTCGCCCTGCACCTCCGCCTCGGTGAGCCTCGGCGCTGGTGGTACGGTTTCCCTGGTCACCGATCCGTTGGCGGCGCCGAGCGGAGTGGTGATTCCGCCACAATCCGGTCAGACGCAAACGGTGACCGTCACCGTCCAGGGCTGCCCCAGCCTGAATCCCCGAGTGATCGACCTGCCAACCTTCGGCTCGTGCCTTCGAATCAACACCTTGCCTGTTCTGGCTCAGCCGCTCGTGGATCCGGCCACGGTGTTCGTTTGCGACTACCCACCAGATCTGTCGTCCTTGACCCACGCCCAGGGCGAGCGAGTCACCCTCCACCGCCTCAAAGCGAACGCCGTCGTCGAAGCGTTGCCTCACGCCCCGGCGGCCTGTCCGACGCCCAGCGCATCGATTGGCGACCGGCTCAACGGCATGGTGCGGTATCTGGCCAGCCGACGGTGGCGAGCGGCCGGCGAACAGCTGGCGGGCTTGATTGGGCCGGCCCCCTTGCACGCCATCGATCGGGGCGGCGGCGGCCGGACCCTCGGCTTCAGCGACTTCCAGTTTGCTCTCCCCGGGAAGCTTGAGATCGTTTCCGGGAACGGCCAGGCCGCCCCATCGGGCACCACTCTGGCGGTCAATCCGACCGTGAAAGTGACCGACATCGCGGGTGACCCCGTTGCGGGAGCGACAGTGAGATTTGCGGGAACCGGGTCGGTGGGGTCGCCGGTGGTGGTGACCGACGCCGCCGGGATGGCGTTCACCAATTGGACCGTAGTGACCGGCGCCAATCAGTTGTCGGCCAGTGGTCGCGGCATTGCGGGAACCGATTTCAACGGGCCCCGGCCGGGCGTCGATCCGTTCATGTCGATTCAGGACCCCTTCGATCCGGGTGTACTGAGCCCCCTGAACCCTGTCGACCTGCTGACCGGGTCCGTGACCTTTGCCGCGACGGGTATCGCGCCGGCTTCCTTGCCGATGGGCCCGTTGGCGACCAACTACTTCTACAAGGTCGTCGCTTTCGGCGCCGATCCAACCTTCCCGGCCGGCGGCCTGGCCGGCTTCTCACTTGGCAACGCTGGGTTCGGAACGGCGAACTCAGGCTGTGATTTGAACGCCTCGGTCGCCACCAACTGGCCTCTCAACACCGACATCTTGGTCAAGAAGGCCTTTACGGTGCCCGCCGCGGCTGCGATCAGAATCGGGATCGCGATCGATAACGACGTCAGGGTCTTCCTCGATGGCGTCGAGATCACCAGCACCTCCCAGCCGTTCCCGGAGGGTGGTCTGGTCGATGGCTACCTCCGGCACGAGGGGTGCCCCTCCGCCAACACTTGGGTGTTCACGAGGAACGTGACCGCAGGGGTTCATGAACTGGCTATCCGGGGTCGGGACCGCGGAGGCCAAGCTTATCTCGACGTGAGCGTGACGCTGCCCCAATAAGCCCCGGTTCAGGCCGGGCGTCTGACCCGGTGGTGGGCCGCGGAGCACGCTCCGCGGCCCACCATTGCGTCAGGGCACTCGGGCCTCATCCAAGGACTTCTCGGTAGAGTCGCAGCAGGTTCCCCCCCATCACCAGCTCGACGTCCCGGGCCGCCAGGCCGCGCTTGACCAACCCGTCCCAGACGACCTCCATCCGGCGCGGCCCATTGAGTTCGTCGATGAAGTAGGGCAGCTCGCTGTCCTGGACCTGGCTCCCCTCCTCCCGCTTCAGCTCCGCGATGTACTCGGGCGACAGCTCGATGACCCGATGGTCGCGGTCGCTTCCGATCGCCACGTGCTCGACACCCGCCACCTTGATCGCGTGGAGCAGGTGGTCGAAGTAGGCATGGAGGTTGTCGGTTTTCTTGAGGGTCAGGAAGGGCCGCATCTGGCAGATCCCCACCACGCCCCCACGCCGAGCCAGCAGGCGAAGATTCTCGTCGGTGGTGTTGCGGCGATTCTCGTGGACCGCCATGCAGGCGGTGTGGGAGACGATCACCGGGCTCTGAGAGGCTTCGATCGCCTCCGCCATGGTGCTCATGTTCGCGTGCGACAAGTCGACGAGCATCCGTCGGGCGTTCATCCGGCTGATCACCTCGCGCCCGAACGGGGTGAGGCCCCCCGCTTCCCAGCAGCCGACTCCGACGTGATTGCTGGTATTGTAGGTGAGCTGACAACTCCGCAACCCCAGCCGGTGAAACAGGTCGATCCGATCGAGGACGGTTCCAAACTGGACCGTGTTCTGGAACAGGTAGAAGACCGCCAGCTTCCCGGCCCGCCGGGCGCGGTCGAGGTCCGCGACGCTGGTGGCTCGAACGAAAAAGTCGGGGTGCGCCGCGAGGTAGCGATCGTGCTCGAGGAGCGAGTCGATCGCCAATTCGAGCGCCTCGGCGCCCTCCGGCTTAGGATCACATAGGGTTACGGTGATGGCGTCCATGCCGCTCGCCAGGATCTCCCGAATCAACGAGGCAGGGTACTCGAACCGGAGTTCTCCCATGGCGTCGATGATCAGCCGTTCGGGCCGCTGAACCGGCGAGGAGAAAGCGGAGCGGACGGGGAGGGGGAGGGCCGCCATGCCGGCGACAAACGTTCGACGTTGCATGACGTGAATCATATCGCCGGAACCCGAAAGTCGCTGATCGAAGCGCCGCAATTGGACTCGGCCTGCATGCTGGTAGCGGTCGATGGCGCGAGCTATCATTCAAGCTCCTCTCCTGGCAGATGTTGCCCATTTCGGCAGACTCACCGCTGGAGGCGTTGGCCGACCGCTACCGGGTTGAGCGTGAGCTTGGCGCCGGCGGTATGCGACCGTGTATCTGGCGCACGACATCCGCCACGGCCGTGACGTCGCCATCAAGGTGCTCCGGGCCGATGTTTCCGCGACGCTCGGTGCCGAGCGGTTCCTCCGCGAGATCCAACTCGCAGCCAAACTCTCTCATCCCCACATCCTCCCGCTGTTCGATTCGGGCTCGGCCGACGGACGGCTGTACTATGTCATGCCGGTGGTCGAGGGCGCGGCCTTTACGCAGACCGGGATCAGCGTCGGCACGCCGGCCTACATGAGCCCCGAGCAAGCGGCCGGCGACAGTGTGGATGGTCGGAGCGACATCTACAGCTTGGGTGCGTTCTCTACGAGATGTTGGTGGGCGAGCCGCCATTCACGGGGGCCACGGTGCAGGCCGTGATCGCCAAGCACCTCCCGGTCGCTCCTCTGGCGGACGCCTAGTGGCTCGCAGGGATCCGCCATTTCTTGGAAAACCACCCCGCCGCCCTCAGATTCTTTCCATGACGGCGCCCGACCTCGGCCTTCTCCTGGATCGCACCATGACGGGGGACCGGCGGCATGTTGAGAAAATCACGGTGGCGGCCGCCGTGGTGTCCGAGGTTCTCCGGCGTCGGGGAATGCGCACCACGCTGGTCGGCGGCGGGGCCATCGAGTTCTACGCCCCGGACGCCTACGCGACCAGCGACCTCGACCTGATCGTCGAAGGCCGCCCCCGCGCCGATATCGACGCGGCGCTCACGGATTTCGGGTTCGCGAGGAGGGGTCGCCATTGGGTCCGCGGTGACCTCTTCGTCGAGGTCCCTGGGACCGTGATGTCGGACCCGGTCGAAGAAATGTCCGCTGGTGGCATGCCACTGCGGGTTGTTCGTAGGGAGGTGGTCCTGGCCGATCGAGTGATCGGGTTCAAACACTGGAAGGTCACGGGCTACGGTGCCCAAGCTGTGGCCCTTCTGGCCGCAATGAGGGATTCCACAGACGAGCGACTGCTCCGAGAGCGTGTGAGGGCGGAGCATGCCGAGGATGCCCTCGACGTACTGTGGGCCATGGCTCGGTCCGCGGCGCCGGTCGACGAAACCGGGCTCCGGGCGGTCCTCGACCACCTGGGCTCGATCGATCCCAACCCGATCCCCGAGCGGGGTTCCGATGGCTGATCATCTTGATCTGGACTTGAGCGACCTCCAGAGGGTTTGGGACGAGCGGCGATCTCGAATGGCCGAGGCGATCAGGCGAATTGACCCTCGAGGGATGACGAGGCCGGCCCGAACCCCTGAAGAGAGGGCCTGGCTGGCCGCTCACGGTGGAAGCGTGTTCGTCGAGGACGAACGGGCGGGTGAGTTGGCGCGGGCGTATTACCAACGCAAGTACGGGGGTCGGGACTTGGATCGCCGAGGCGAACCGCCTTAGTATTAGAGCATGTCGAACCAACCCAAAGATCCGCCGGAAGATCCGAATCTCGCCGGATTTCGCGCCATCCTCGCGAAAAAGAAAGCGGCTCAGGCGCCCGCGGCCGGACCGACCCCGACCAAGGGCAAGTTCAAGGAACCGCGGCCGCGGACCAAGGAGCGGATGAGGCGCCGACCGTAGCCCGCGTCGCGGTGGTGGCTCGATGACCGACCGGCGGGCCGTCGTGGTGGTTGGTGCCGGGATCAACGGACTGGTCGCCGCTCATTACCTCCGCCGGGCCGGCTGCTCGGTCACCCTGCTCGAGCGGGCCGATCGGGTCGGTGGGGCATGTCTCTCCGCGGAGGCGACCGTCGACGGCCGGTCTCAGCCCTACGCCCTCGGCGCCTCCGTCCTCGGCCTGATGCCCGAATTCATCTTTCGAGAGACCGGATTGGCCGACCGGCTCGAGACCTTCGTCCCCAGTCACCCCAAGCGAGTGTATTTCCCCGATCCCGAGGCCAGCGCCTGGGTCTACCGCGATCCGGCCGAGCTGGAGCGGGAGCTGCGCGGGCGGTGGGATGAGCGCGGCGACGTCGCCGGCTTCCGGGCCGACGAGGCCCGGGTGGTGGGGTACCTCCAAGACGGGTATCGGGCCGCCAGGCCGCCTAACATCGCAACCGCGCGCACCGCTTTGGGCGACACCCTCACCAGACTGTGGATCACCGGCAGCGCCGCCGAGCTGCTCGATCACTACTTCACCGCCGACCGCACCAAGGTCTACATGGGAATGACGGTGACCGAGAGCGGGCCGGTGTCCCTCCACGAGCCGTACTCGGCATTCACCCTCCCGCTCATGGACTCGGGCTCCGTCTTCGAGGGCTACTATGGGTTCGTGAAGCCGGGACTCTGGCGGGTCACCGAGGAGCTGGCCGAGATCAACCGCCAGATTGGCGTCGAGATCCGACTGGGAGCCCGGGTCGAGCGCGTCGACCCCGACCGAGGTACTCTGCGCTACTTGCGGGAGGGGCAGACCGAGACGGTCGGGTTTGACCACCTGGTGATGGCGACCGATCCGTTGTCGGCGGCTCGGCTCGTTGGGGATGATGGGCTCACCGCCCAAGTCGAGGGCAAACGGTTCCTTGGCACGAGTGGAAAGTTGACGGTGTTGTTTCGGGAGCCGGTCCGGTGGAAGGAGGCATCGACCGCTGGAGATGGGGACACCGCCTTTCGTTTCGTCTTCGCGGTCGACACCCTCGCCGAGTTCGAGCGGGCCACCCTTCGGGTCGCCTCGGGCGAGGTCGACTATCAGCCGGGCTACATCCAGATCTACTGCGAGGGAGCCGCGATGCGACAGCTCGGCCTGACCGAGCCTTTCGACCGGTTGACGCTGTTCTTCAAGAACGTCGCGCTCGGTCGGAGGGGGGAGGCGCTGCCTGAGGTGGAGGCCGCCGTCAAGGATCAGGTCTTCGCTCACATCGCCAATCCGGAGGATTGCGCTTGGAGCCGGATGTTGGCGCCCACGGATCTCCAGCAGTTGTTCCTCTTTCCGGGGGGGAACCTCGATCACACCATGTTGGTGGGGGGCCAGACCTTTTTCGAGCGGCAATTCGCCGCCGATCCCGAGCGCGACTTCTATCGATTCGGCCCGTGGGGGAACATCAGGTACTGCGGAGCCGGGGCGTATCCCTGTGGTTCGATCGCCGGGACGCCCGGGTACATGTGCGCCCGCCGGTTGGCTCGCGGGCTGCCGCGGGAAGGATGATGGGCGCCGCCAGGTTCAGGCGGCGGGGCGTCCCGGGCACACCAGGACCGGTTGGTCGGCCGAGCGGATCAGCTTGTCCGCGACGCTTCCCAGAACCAGGCGCTGGATGCCTCCCTGACCGCGGCTCGCGAGGGCGATCAAGTCTGCCCCGTCGCCGTTCGCCAGTGTGAGGAGCGCCCGGGCGACGTTGGTATGGGGGACCAGTTCGGTAGACACCGTGAGGGTCGCCGATCGAAGCTGTTCCGCCAGCGGTTCCAGATACAGCACCCGGGCGACCTGATCGCCTTCCGGCGCGCCGATCATCGTGGCGGCCACCAAGGCCGGGTGGACCACGTGGGCCAACGTCAGGTGGGTGGGTGCCGAGCCGACCAGTCGCTGCGATTCCGCGATCGCTTGCTCGGCGAGGGGCGATCCGTCGAGCGGCACCAAAATGCGGGAGAAAAGGGGCGGGGCCGTGGCCTTGGAACGGCGCCCCCGGCCGGCCCGCACCAGCAGCAAAGGAATCGCGACCCGCCGCAGCAGTCCATCGGCGACGCTGCCGAGCCAGAACCTCCCGAATCCGCCCCGACCGTGAGTCGACATCACGATCAGCTCGACGGCGGTTTGGCGGGCAAAGGTATCGATGGTCTCGGCCACGGGCCCCTCCCGAATCTCGGCCTCGATCGCCAAAGCTGTTTCCCGGCGAAGCTTCTTGGCCAGCCGCGCGACGTATTTGTCGCGGTCGGCTCGGAGGTGGCGGTCGAGCGCCGGATCGCGGACGGGCGCTCCTCCCGCGACCGATGTGGTCGGGAGCAGCGGCTCGTGCACGTGAAGGAGCGTTAGGCGGGCGCCGTGCTGCTTCGCAATCGGAATTGCGAGGGACAGGGCCCGCTCCCCCAGGGGGGAGCCGTCGACTGGGACCAGGATGACACCATACATGATTCGCCCCCTCTTCGCTAAATGAACTGTCCGGACTTGGTCCTGGCCGGGTTCCCGACCTCCGCCGCTCCGATTTCGTTGACGAGCGGAGCGCCTTGTTCGAAGGCGCTGACGTTCGCGAGCGTAGCGGTCGCGATGTTCGCCAGCGCCTCGCTGGTGAGGAACCCTTGATGCGCGGTGATGAGGACGTTCGGGAAAATCAGCAGCCGCGCGAGCACGTCATCCTGCAAAACCTGATCGGAGAGATCCCGGAAGAACAGGCCCTCTTCCTCTTCGTAAACGTCGAGCCCCGCTGCCCCGACATGCCCGGTCTTCAGCGCCGCGATCAAGGCCCGGGTATCGACCAGCCCGCCGCGGCTGGTGTTGATGACGACCACCCCCCGCTTGGTCCGGGCAAGGGTCGCCGCATCGATCAGATGGCGGGTCGCCGGAGTGAGCGGCAGGTGGAGAGATATCACGTCTGCCGCCGCGCAGAGAGCCTCCAGGTCCACATATCGAAGACCGGTGGCCGCGGCGAGCGCCTCGTCGGGCTGGAGGTCGGTGGCGAGTACCTGGCATCCGAAGCCGTTCGCGATCCGAGCGACCACGGCGCCGATCTTTCCGGTCCCGACGATTCCCACCGTCTTCTGGTGGAGATTGAAGCCGACCAAACCGTCGAGAGAAAAATCCGCTTCTCGCACCCGGGCGGCGGCCCGGGGAATCTTGCGCACCAGCGCGAGCAAGAGCGCGAAGGTATGTTCGGCCACCGCGTGGGGCGAATAGGCAGGGACCCGAACCACCCGAACCGCCAGGCGAGCGGCCGCCTCGAGCGCCACGTGGTTGAAGCCAGCGGATCGAAGCGCTACGAGCCGCACTCCTCCATCCGCCAGGACGGCCAACACCTCGGCGTCGAGTCGATCGTTCACGAAGCAGCAGACCGCCGGGAATCCCCGGGCGAGGATGGCGGTCTGGTTCTGGAGCCGGGCCTTGAGAAAAGTGAGCTCATGGCCGTATTGCTCGTTCGCTGCGACGAGCGCGTCCCGATCATACTTGTGGGTGTCGAACACAGCGATCCGCATGGGGCCCTGGGATTCCTGAGTAGGTGCAGTCTCCGCAGCCGAGGGTCAGGCTCGCGGCCGCCACCGAGGACCGCGAGGGTGGCGGCGGAGGAGTTCACCGTTGCCTTCGGGGCAAAGTGGCCCGCCGGGAATGAAGGCGACCTGAAAACGGCGTGACGGCCGGATCAATCCTTTCCCTCGCTCGGCGGGATCGGCGGCGGCTCGGCCATCGGCCTGAGCCCCGCCCCGCCGGCGATCCCCATCATCCCGGGGAGATTGAGCGAGTCGGCCAGGCTGGAGGGGACCACCATCAGCGATCCCCGCTTGACGATGCTCTCGTAGAGCATGTTCATCGCCCGGAGGTTGAGGGCCACCGGTTTCTGACCGTAGGTCTCGGCGGCTTCGACGAATTTGTTGGCGATCTCCGCTTCGGCCGTGCCCAGAATGATCCGGGCCTGGCGTTCCCGCTCGGCCTGCGCTTGGCGGCTCATCGCTTCTTCCAACGCGCTGGGAATCACCACGTCGCGGATTTCCACCGACTGCACCTGGATGCCCCAGTCGTGCATCTTCCGGTCGAGTACCTCCTGGAGCGACCGACCCAGCTCTCGGCGCGATTGAATCAGCTCGGCGAGATCGTGCTTACCGATCGCGTCCCGGAGCGCGGTCTGGGCCGAGAGGACGACGGCCAGTTGGTAGTCCTGCACTTCCAGGGCCGCCCGCTCGGCATCGTAGACGACCCAGAAGGCGATGGCGTCGACGTTGACCGGCACCGTATCCTTCGTTAGGCATGATTCGGCGTCGAAGTCGGTAGTCCGAATCCGTTGGTCGATGTGATAGCTGACCCGGTCGAGGATCGGCACGACGGTGAAGAAGCCGGGCCCCCGGAGCCCCTGGTATTTCCCGAGCCGGAGGACGACGGCCTTTTCCCATTGGTCGGTGTACTTGATCGACGAGCCGAGGAAAAGGGCCGCGAGCCCGGCGACCGCGCCAGCCAGCCAGGCCGGGGCGCCTAACACCGCAAACAAGAGTCCGCCAATGCCCAGCGCGGCCGTGGCTCCGGTCGCAAGAGCGAGAATCGGGTAGCGGGTGTCGCTCGGCGAGCTGGCGCCCGGTGCCGACGACCCACGGCGCCGGAGGGCGGTGCCGGTCACCATGGGGCCGATTGAGAGGATCATTGGCCGTCTCCTGCGGTCAGGGAATCGCTCGAGTTGGCTCGGAACTCGGCCAGCAGGTCGATCGCGTCGTCGACGTCGAAGCCGAGTGCTCGGGCCGAGGTCACCAGCTCCCGGCAGCGGCGCTCCAACTCGAGAAACCGTTCGCGCTCCGGTGCGCTCGGCGGTGCGAGGCTGACGAAGGTGCCGCGCCCGGGGCGGGTCGCCACCACTCCCAACTTACTGAGCTGTTCGTAGGCGCGCTCGACGACCCGGGGACTCAGCCCCAACTCGACGGCGAGCTGCCGCACGGTGGGCAGCCGCTCGCCCGACCCGATGAACCCCTGCACGACCTCCAACCAGACCGCCTGGACGATCCGGCTGGACATCGGGGAAGGGTCGTTGCGATCGAGCTCCCCCGCGAGGCGGAGCGCGAGTTCGGACGGCGACACGGCAAACTCCGGCGCGAGCTTCCTGGGAAGACTAGCAACCGCGGGGAGCAGAAGGCTAGACCCCAATTAGCTTTGGCCAAATGACACTTGGATCGCCGATGATTGCTTGGCTCGTAATCCGCCCGCCTGCACTCCACCAGCCTGCGCCTCGGTGACGGAACCGAGCCGTGACCTCGCCCCCCCTCGTCGACGGCGGAGCCGGTGGCGGGTCGCGCTGGTCGTCGTCGGGTTGGTCGTTGTCGTCGCGCTGATGGTCGCGGCGGGGTACGAAATGCGGACCTCCGCCCTGCAGGCCAGCTACTTCTCCCGGCAGGCCAGCGATTTGGGGAGCAGGCTCGGTCCCGGACCGAGCCCCGCGATTCGATTTCCTGGACCGGGGCCCTACGATCTCCGCTACGGCTACTCCCGCCTCCCCGAGGTGATCGGGGCTCTCGAACGCCACGGGTTTGTCGTCGATAGCCAGGCGAGGGCCTCGACTCGGTTTCTCGAGCTGATCGACCGAGGTCTGTCGCCGATCTACCATGCCAAGGACCAGGCCGGCTTTCGGTTGCGAGACCGCCACGGCACCGAGTTGTTCGACGGATCGTATCCGGCTCGGACCTATCCCGCGTTCGATTCCATTCCACCGCTGGTGTGGAAGACGTTGCTGTTCGTCGAGGATCGGGGCCTCCTCGATTCGGGTGCCCCCCGCCATAACCCGGCCGTGAACTGGTCGCGACTCGTTCGAGCCGCGACCGACCTTGGTGGCCAGCGGTTGGGACGCGGTGGGCCGGTGGCGGGGGCCAGCACCCTTGCCACCCAGATCGAGAAGTTCCGGCATGCGCCCGAGGGTCGGACTGCCACGCCTCGCGACAAGCTGCGGCAGATGGAATCGGCGTCGCTCCGGGCGTACCTCGACGGACCTGAGACCATCGAGGCCCGCCGAGACCTCGTGACGACCTATCTGAACTCCGCGCCCTTCGCCGGGATCGCGGGGTTTGGCGAGGTGATCGGGTTCGGCGACGCGCTCTGGGCCTGGTACGGCGCCGAGTTCGGTGAGGTCAACGGGCTGCTATGGGAGGCGGGCGACTCGACCACGGCGCTCGATCCCGCCCGGCACGGCCGGGCCTATCGGCAGGTGCTCCACCTGGTGATGGCGGTCCAACGACCGTCGTACTTTCTCGCCGATTCCGCCGGCCGCGACGCCCTGAATCGCCGGGCCGACCGCTACCTCGTGCTGTTGGCTCGGGAGGGAATCATTTCGGCGTCGCTCCGCGACGCGGCGCGGGTCGCCGTGGCGCCGCGGTCCAAGGCCCCCGAGACAGCGACGCCGTCTTTCGTCGAGCGCAAGGCGGTCAACGCCGCTCGGTCGGAGCTGCTGACATCGAGCAAGATCCCGGCGCTCTACCAACTCGATCGGGTCGACGTGACGGCGGGAAGCACCTTCGACGGACCGGCCCAGGCGGAGGTGACCAGCATCCTCACGCAGCTCGATGACCCTGGCTTCCTCGCGGCTCGGGGGCTGGCGGGGCCCCGGCTCCTCGCCCGGGGCGATCCGGAGAAGGTGAACTATGCCTTCCTCCTCTACGAGCGGACCGACGAAGGCAATCTCGTCCGGATTCAGGCGGACAACGTGGAGGCGCCTTTCAGTCCGATCGAGGGCGCCAAGCTGGAGCTGGGGTCCACGGCCAAGCTTCGAACCCTGGTCACCTATCTCGAGATCATCGAGCGGGTGTTCCGGGAACAGGCCGAGGACTCGGCGGCGGCCGCGGCGGCGTTAGGCGACGAGGATCAGCTGTCCGGCTGGGTTCGGGCTTACCTCCGGCTCCGGCCGGAGGCTCCCCTGTCCGAGGTGCTCGAAGCGGCGATGGATCGGTCCTATTCGGCCAGTCCGCGAGAGCGGTTCTTCACCGGAGGGGGCGTTCACACCTTCGGCAACTTCGAGGCGACCCACGACGGCCAGACCATCACCGTCCGGGCGGCATTTCGCCAATCGGTCAACCTGGTCTTCATCCGGATGATGCGGGACATCGTTCATTTCTACATGCACAACCTTCCCGGGCAGCCCTCCGCGGTCCTCGGCGCGCGGGGCGACGGGCGTCGCCAGGAGTATCTGGCCAAATTCGCCGATCGGGAAGGGAAACAGTTTCTCGATCGGTTCCTCCGGAAGCACGATTGGGCCTCTCGGGACGGTGCACTCGCCGCCTTGCTCCGCGATCGAACGCTGTCGCCATCACGCCTCGCCTGGGCCTTTCGGACGATTGCGCCGAGCGGAACGGCGGAGGAGTTCACGGCCTTGCTCGAGGCTTCCGGTGGTGGGGTCGCGCCCGAAAGGGCCCGAGAGCTGTTCCGGCGGGCCGATCCGACCAAGATGCCCCTCGTCGACCGGGGCTTTCTCGCCGGGATCCACCCCCTCGAGCTCTGGCTGGTCGAGTTTCGCCTCCGTCACCCGGGTGCCACTCGGGCCCAGATCATGGACTCGAGTCGGACGGTCCGCCAGGAGGTATATCGGTGGCTGTTCGCGACCCGGCACACCGAGGCGCAGGATCAGCGGATCCAGTCGGTCCTCGAGGTCGAGGCCTTCTTCGAGATTCATCGGGCTTGGCAGCGCCTCGGGTATCCCTTCGCCTCGTTGGTTCCCTCCTACGCGACATCGATTGGAAGCTCCGCGGATCGCCCCGATCAACTCGCCGAGTTGGTGGGGATCATCTTGAACGACGGCGTCCGGCAGCCGTCGTTTCGCATCCAGACCCTCCGGTTCGCCGAGGGGACGCCCTACGAGACCCTGATGAGTCGCCGAGGGGCAGCCGAGCGGCTGTTGTCGACCGACCTCGCCGCGGTGGTTCGGGAGGCGATGATCGACATAGTGGAGCAGGGGACCGCCCGGCGCGCGTTCGGCGCCGTCCGCGGTTCGGACGGGATGCCGCTCCCGATCGGGGCGAAAACGGGCACTGGCAACAACCGCTTCCGAGTGGTCGGGCGGGGTGGCCAGGTAATTCAGAACCGGGCAATCAATCGAACCTCGACTGTGGTGTTCTTCATCGACGATCGATTCTTCGGCACGATCACCGCGTTCGTCCCCGGCGCCGAGGCCGACGGCTACGACTTCACCAGCTCCCTGCCAGCGCAGTTGCTCCAGATTCTCGGGCCGTCGCTTTCGCGTTTGGCGGCCGAACCGCCGGGGGTCCGATGAATCAGGCCCTGGCCGGCTCGGCACCGTGCCCTCGCCGAGGCCAGTCGAACCGGTGCTGAGAGTCCTCGGCGCGGTTCTGCTGGTGGTCGCGGGCTACTACGGGCTCCTGTTCGTCGCCCAGCGCCACCTCCTCTTCCAGCCGCCGCCGGCGCCCGATCGGCCTCCGCCGCATCGCGCCGAGGTGGTTGGCCTGGAAACCGCGGCCGGGATTGTCGAAGCCCTCTACCTGGCGCCCACGGCGCGCGGAGGCCGGCCAGCCCCTCTGTTGATTTTCACCCATGGCAACGCCGAGCTGGCCGACTATTGGGTCGACGAGTTTGCCGAGCCGCGGGCTTGGGGGTGGGGCGTTCTCCTGGTCGAGTATCCGGGGTACGGGCGCTCGGCGGGCCGGCCCTCGGAGCGCTCGATCGCCACCGTCGTCCTCGCCGCCTACGACTGGGCGGTGGGCGATCCTCGGTTCGATTCGGCCCGGATCGTCGCGTACGGCCGGTCGCTCGGTGGCGGGCCGGCGAGCCGGCTGGCGGCCGAGCGTCCGGTGGCGGCCCTGGTGCTGGAGTCGTCCTTTACCAGCGTTAGGTCCCTGGCGGCTCGATTTCTGGCGCCCGGTGTTCTGGTCCGCGATCCGCTCGACGTTCTCGCGGCCCTCCGGCCTTATCGCGGACCCCTGCTCGTCGTTCACGGCGGCCGCGACGAGGTCATCCCGGTGGCCCATGGTCGGGCGCTGGCGGCAGCCGTCCCCGATTCCCGGTTCCACGAGCTACCCTGCGGACACAACGACTGCCCGCGGCCGTGGCCCCAGCTGCGGGCGTTCCTGGAAGCGAACGGACTCCTGGCGCCTTGAGGCGGCCTGGCTGCGGCGAACGTTTCGCCCTAGACTTCCTCGCGGCGCCCTCCTCCCCCGGACGATCACGATGGCTTCTGAACAACTCGAACGTCGCTATACCGACCAGGAAGTGGCACTGGTGCTCCAGCGGACCGCCGAACTCGAGGAGCGTCGCTTCGAAACGGTAGCCCGGGGCGTCACCCAGCGCGAGATCGAATCGATCGCGAAGGAGGTGGGTTTCGGGTCGGAGGCGGTCGCCGCCGCCCTCGCCGAGCTGCGAGCCGGCGCCCGATTGCGAAGCCGTTCCCTCCTGGGACCGGCGCCGAGTGCCAAGCGGGTGACCGCCGTCGCCGGTCGTCTGAGCGAGCGCGAGCTTCCCCCGCTGATCCAAATCGTCGAAGATCGAATCGCGGCCGCCGGCACGGTCACCGAGGCCCTTGGGTCGGTCCGCTGGACCAGCGTGCCGACCGGGAACCATCTGGCACCGGTGACTCAGGTGTCGTTCACGCCCGGCCCCGACGAAACTCAGATCCAGGTCAGCCGCCGGTACGAGCCACGGATCCGGGCCGTGGTCAACCTGCTCCCCGGTGGGTGGGGCGGGATGATCGGCCTCGCCGTCGCCGCCTCGTCCGGGCTCGCGGTCCTCCCAGCCCTGGCCGTGGTGGTCGGATCGGTGGCCGGTGGGGTGGCGATCGGTCGGGCCATCTGGCATCGAATCGCCCGCCGCAACCACCTGCAAGTCGAGCGGCTCGCCGCGGAGCTAGCCGGCGAGGCCGGTCAATTGCGGGCTCGGTCCGCCGCCGAAGGCTGACCGGCCTCTCGAGCCAGATGCCTACCGGCGGGAAAAGCCAGGGGCCGCTACCGGCAGCCCAATCCCCATCGCGCCGATCAATCGCAACCCCGTCCCGATGACCGGTCCGCTCGCGCGGCCGGCCGGGCTCGACGACCAATTCCTGTGGGGATGGGACCCGACCCCCGGCATCGTGTCGGTCTGGGCCGACGCGACCGGGGCGGCGCTCGTGTGGCGGCGCAGTCTCGAGTCCGGCGGATTGGTCCGCGAGGAAGCGAGGTTTCGCCCCTGGGTCCTGCTCGATCGCCTCGATGACCTCCGACACCTCGGCACCCACCTCGGCCGCGAGGGCTCTTCCGCACTGGTGACCTATCGCGAGCTCGACGGTCCCGGCGCGCTCCGATTTCTCGTCTCCGCGGATGAGGGAAGGACCCTGGTCGGCGCCATTCGGCACGGCGCCGCCCGTCGGCTCGGCCGGCCGGTCGAGCAGCTGCGAGAGTTAGGCAAGGAATCGATCCTCGCCCTCCCGCCCGAAGAGCAGTACCTCGTGGCCACCGGCCGGGTCTACTTTCGCGGTCTCTCCTTCGAGTCGCTGCACCGCCTCCAGTTCGACCTCGAGACCAGCGGGCTGGACGCCGCGACCGCCCGGATCTTCATGGTGGCCGTTGGGCACCCCTCCGGCCGGACCGAAGTGCTCGAGGTGACGGGCCCAGGCGACGGACCCGAGGCGGAACTGATCCGCCGGCTGGTGGCGACGGTCGTCGCTGCCGATCCCGACGTGATCGAGAATCACAACCTCTTTGGTTTCGACCTCCCGTTCCTCGAACAGCGAGCCCGGGTCCTCGGGGTCCCCCTGGCGCTCGGCCGGATTCCGTCGGCCGGGCTCCGCCGTCGCGCGGCCCGCCGAGGGAATCGCCAGCGAGTTCGGTTCGTGATTCCCGGTCGCGAGCTGATCGACACCCTCGATGCCGTCCGCCGGTACGATTTTGCCACTCGCGAGCTGCCCGGCCACGGACTCAAGGCAGTGGCGCGGCACCTCGGGATCGCCAAGCCCGACCGCGAGTACCTCCGGGGCGATCTGATCTACCCGACCTTCCGAACCGACCCCGAGCGGGTCCGCCGTTATGCCACCGGCGATGTCGAGGAGGTAGCTGGGCTGGCCCGGATTCTCGGTGGCGCGGCGTTCGCGCTCGCCGGGATGGCACCCCGCCGCTACGAGCGGCTCGCCGACGCGGGTGCGGCGACCGGAGTGATCGATCCGTTACTGGTTCGGGCGTATCTCCGATCCGGGCAGGCGCTCCCCGCGCACCAACCCGGCGATGGCACCGTCCACAGTGGGGCCGCCCTTCACCTGTTCGCCACCGGAGTGGCCACTCGGGTCGTCAAAGCGGATGTCGCGAGCCTCTACCCCTCGCTGATGCGGGCCTTCCGGATCGGGCCCTCGCGGGACCACCTCGGTGCCCTCCTCGGGTTGGTGGATAGCTTGGTCGACCGGCGACTCGATGCCAAAGCTCGCGCCAAGGCCGCGCCGGCCGGCTCCCCGGAGCGACACCGCTACGAAGCGATGTCCGCGGCGATGAAGCTGGTCGTCAATTCCGCCTACGGTTACCTCGCGGCCGGCAATGATCTCACCCGGTTCGCCGATGTCCACGCGGCCAACGAGGTTACCCGCCGGGGCCGGGAGACGCTGGCGCGGATCTGTCGGGAGCTCGAGGGGCGGGGTGTCACTTTGCTCGAGGCCGACACCGACGGAGTCTATTTTTCGGTCCCCGACGTTTGGAGCGAAGTCGACGAACGGCGAGTGGTGGACGACGTTGCCTCCCTGATGCCGCCCCGAGTGCAGCTCGAGTTCGAAGGACGCTACCGGGCGATGTTGTCGCACGAGCCGAAAAATTATGCTCTCCTGGGCTACGACGGCACCCTCATCCTCCGCGGGGTGGCCTTTCGCTCGAGCCGGGCCGAGCCGTTCGGGCAAGCTTTCCTCCGGGCCGCCCTCCCTCGACTGTTGGTGGGCGACATCGAGGGAGTTCGAGCGGCCTACCTCGCCGCGGTTGGGGCGTTGCGTGGTCGCGAGCTGCCGACCGCCGAGGTGGCGTCGCGAATGCGACTCACCAAAACCCCGGCCCAGTACCGGGACTCCCGCGGGCAGCGCCGGGAACTGGTCTACGAGGCCCTGCTCCGCTCCGGACGGAGCGCCTGGCGGCCCGGCGACCGAGTTCTGGTCTACCGCACCAGCCGGGGCTCGGGTGCGGTGGTGAGCGAGGAGGCATCGGACGGCGCCGAGGATCGCCGCGATTACGACGTCGATCACTACTTCAGGCGGCTCGAGGTGACTTTCGCTGCCCGAATGAGCCGGGCGTTCAGCCCCAGCGACTTTGCCGCGCTGTTCGGCGATCCCGACCAAGTGTCGCTGTTTCCCCCCCCGTTCGCGGCCATGCGTCCGATCCTGACGCCGCGTCGCGTCGCTGGCGACCTCCGGTGACCCCGCCCGGGCAATGTGACGTCAACGAGGCCGGCCCGCGGGGACGATGGTGACCACTCCGACCCGTTCCAGGAACCGGAAATACTCCTCGATCGCCTCGCCCGAGACCGAACCGTATTCGGCGGTCACGGCGTCACGAATCTCCGAGAGCGTGCGGCGCCCATCGGCGAAGTTGAGGGCCTCGAACAAGACGTAGTGGCCCGCGCCGGCCAGGGCAATCGACGAGCGCACGTCCTCCTTCCCGGCTTTGAGGCGAAGCCACGCGAGCCCGTACTCCGGTCGAAAGAAGTGGACCGGCCCCCGAATCGAATCGACCCGGATGGGCGTCGCGGCCGCCAGTCTTCGCTCCAGCTCGGTCGGGGTCGCCGCGACGCCCGAGCGTCCGCTCGCCGGCCCGAGTTCGGCCAACGCCGATCGGAGGGCGGCGAGATTGGCGGCGTGCACTGCGGCGAGGTGCCGGCGTGCCCGGGCGATGGCCGTGACCGCCGCCGGGTGGTCGCCCAGCGCCGCCAGTGACTGGATGGTGCGGTGTTCCCGGCTCGCCGACTGGTCGAGGAGGTTGACGGCCGCCCGATAGCGAGCCGGGAGATCGTTAGGCAGCGAATCGGTCAATAGCGCCAGCGCCCGGCCGGCCTCTCGACCCATTCGTCCCGCGGCGAGTCCGGCGATCAGTGACGCCCAGCGGCCGACCTCACCGGGGAGGACGCTGGCCAGGGCATAGGCGGTCGCGCCGATCGTCAGCACCGCCCGGCGCATCTGGGTCGGATCGGCCTTGTCGATGTCGTCGGCTTGGGTGCCGATGTACGGGTCGGGCCAGTCGTTGTACAGGACGGCCGGGACGCCCAGGGCGATCACGTCCTCGTGATCGCTCGGTCCCCAGAAGTCCTCCACGGTGTAGTGCAGCTGATCCCGGGATCCGGATGGCGCGAAGATCGGATCGTAGCCGCCTGGCACCACCGGCGCGCTCACCGGCGCTTGACGGACGCTGACCCGATTGGCGCGCCCAACGGCCTCGACCACCTCCTCGGCGACGTCGCCCGAGAAATGCGGCAGGGAGTGGGGCAGCCGGTAGAGGTGGAACACCGCCTTGGCGCGTTCCTGGTGGTAGCCGACCATGTCGACGTTCAGGAACGTCAGGACCTGGGCCGCCCTCTCGGGGTGAGCGAAGAAGTTGTAAACGCTCGAGTAGTGCTCCGCCCCCCATAGAAACCGGATGGTGCGGCGGGGGCGGGGTAGGACCCCTCGGGCGATCAACGTGGTCAAGACCCGCGCGATTTCCACGGTGGCGCCCACGCCGGTGAGATTGTTGCCGCCGCCGGTATTGCGATAATTGTCGTGGGCGTTGACCCAGACCTCCGGCAGGCCGCGATCGGTACCCGGGATGACGGCGCTCACCTGCTGGTAGTGGCCGGCCCCGGTCGCCGCCCGGACGACGGCCCGGAGCCTGACTCGCTCGCCGCGGCGCAACATCTCGCGGAGCTCGGCGGCCCGCGCGTAGGGAATCCCGAACGCAAGCCCGGGTGGCTCCTGGCGAGGGCCGGCCCACGGCAGGATGGTCGGGTTGCCCACCAACGGGAGCGGTTCCCGCGCGTCGCCCCCGCGGTACCAGACGACGCCAGCCGCGCCATGACCCCAGACTGCCGCGGCGTGGACCGCACCGGGCTCGCCCGAGGCGAGCGCCAGTCGACCACGCAGATCCTTCCCCTGATAGTCCGAATCCGCGATTCCCATGCCGACGTCGACCAGGTCCGCCGTTAGGTCCGCGCTCGAGCTGAATCGACCGAGTACCACCCGGTCGATCGCAAAGTCGGCCAGCAAGTCAGCCCGGGGCTCGATCATCGTGAGGGTGCCCGACTCGGCCTCCCAGGCCGGCTCGGTGAGGAAGGTCCAGAAGAACCGGTGCCCGTCCGCCGGGAATCCCTCGACGGTCACCTCCGACAGGCCATGCGCTCGGGCCTGGTCGGCGAGGTACTCGGCGATTTGATCGCCGCCTCGGGAGGGGCTGAACCCCGAGTAGCGGCCGACGATGTGGCGGAAGTGAGTGAGGGCGAGCTCACCGGAGCTCTCCTGCCGGATGGCGCGGAGATACTCGGTCCGAAGGTAAGGCGTGGTTTGCGCGCCGGCGGCGTGGACGAGCCAGAACCCGAGGGATCCGATCAGGGCGAACCGACCGAGAGGTAGCACGAGAGGTCCTCCGACGACGAGCGAGTCCCGCAGGTAATACGATCCGGATCGGCCTGGCGCAAGAACGCCCCGTAAGAACGACGACGCCGGCACCTCAAGAAAGGATGGAGTGGGCCGATACCCTGAGGACTCCGGCCTCCGGCTCGGCGGGGACAGCTTGTCATCGGCTCTCAAAGGGTCTCAGATGGGGTCGCGGTCCGACGGTCAAGCTCAGGGCGCCATGCCCCGGCGGCGGAACCGCTGGCGGTCGGCAATGCTCAGCTCGAAACTGACGATCCTGACGGCGGCAATTACCGCGGCCGTCGTCGCGGTGGGGTTTTGGCTGCTGAGCGCGGAATTCCGTCGCGCGGCGGCGCGCGATCTGGCGGTTGAGCTGGGTCGCTACCAGCAGATCCTCGCCGAGGAAGATCGACGGAGTCAGCTCGCGTTGATTGCCGTTTCGTCGCGAATCGCCCAGGCCTTCGTGTTTCGGGGTGGGTTCGAGACGGGTCGGCTCGCCGCGACGCCAACCGATCGCGATCCCGAACTTCTGGCGGCGATGCAACGCGAGCTCGATGGGGCTGCCTCTTCGATCGAGCAAGCCGTGCTCGGCATCTTCGACGACCAGGGTCACTTGCTGGTCGCCAGCGGACCGGATCGAGCCGCGGCGTTTGCGACCGCCGGCTCGCCGGCGTGGCGGGCCGCGGTTTCCCGGCCGCCGAACGATCGCGAGTACGCGGTCGCTCGATGGCAAACCGGTCATTACCTCCTTCGCGCCGCTCCGATCGCCAGGGGTGAGTCGCCCGTTGGCTGGCTGATCGTCGGAAAACGCCTGGATCGGACTCTGGTCCTCGATATCGGGGCGTCGTTTGGCGTCGACGCGGTGATCGCGGTGGGTGACCAGCCGATCGCCTCGACGTTCGCCGAGCCGGGCCACCCGGGTTTGTCGGCGGAAGGAACCTACCATTCGCGGGTCACGGCGGTGGCCGAGCCGACGACGATTCGGCTTGGCGAGCGCGATCTCGTGGTCAGCTCCGTTCGGCTGGGTTCGGTCGAGACGGGAAAGTCGGTGGTGCTGCAGCTCTACCGCCCGCTGACCGAGGCGAGCGAGGGTCTTCTCGCTTTGGCAGGTCTGGCCGCTTTGGTGGCCGGGCTTGGGGTGGCGTTCGCCGCTCGAACCCTGCTGGTTGGCCCCCTTCGGGGCATGGAGGATGCGGCCTATCGGATCGCCGCCGGCGATCTCTCGGCCGTTCCCAGTCTCGGTTCCGACGGCGAGCTGGGGTCCCTGCGGCGCGCCGTCGCGACGATTGCTAGCCGAAGCCGGGAATCGATCGAGACGCTGGAAGGTCAGGCGGAACGGTTGGTGGCGAGTCGGGATCAGGCATTGGCCGGGACCCGGGCCAAATCGGAGTTTCTCGCCACGATGAGCCACGAGATCCGAACTCCGATGAACGGGGTGGTCGGGATGCTCGGCCTGCTGGAGGCCACCGACCTAACGCCAAAGCAGCGAGATTACCTCCAAACCGCCAATGCTTCGGCCGTCGCCCTCCTCCGGATCGTCGACGACATTCTCGACTTCTCCAAGAACGAGGCCGGGAAGCTGTCGATCGAGCGGATCCCGTTCGACGTCCGGGCCACCGTCGATGACGTCGCCCAGCTACTGTCTCAACGCGCTCACGGGAGTGGCATCGATCTGACGTGCCTGGTTCATCTCGGCGTCCCGGATTACCTCTACGGCGATCCGACCCGGCTCCGGCAGATCCTGCTCAACTTGGGGGGCAACGCCGTCAAGTTCACCCAACGAGGTGAGGTGGCGATCCGAGTGCGTCCGGCCCCTGGAGCAGACCAGCCCCGGATCCGGTTCGAGATCCGCGACACCGGGATCGGGATCCCTCCGGACACCCAGGCCGCGCTCTTCGAGCCGTTCACCCAGGCGGACCGAAGTACCAACCGCCGTTTCGGGGGAACCGGGCTGGGGCTCTCCATCGCCCGGCGGCTGGTGGAGTTGATGGGTGGTCACCTCGGATTGACCAGCGAAGTCGGAGCGGGGAGCACCTTTTGGTTCGAGATCCCCATGGAGGTGGCGCCGACGCCGCGAGTGGCGCAAGTGACGACCCTGAAGGGCCTCCGGATCCTGGTGGTCGACGATCACCGCACCAACCGCGACGTTCTCGACGAATACTGCGTGTCGTGCGGGCTCATCGTGACGACCGCGGCGTCGGGAACCGACGCCGCCAGCCGGCTTCGCGCCGAAGCGGCGGCGGGGCGCCCTTTCGACATCGCCATTTTGGACGAGCGGCTCCCCGATACCAGCGGGATGACCTTGGGGCGAACCCTTCGGAGCGAACCGGCCCTGAATGGGACCCGGCTGGTGCTCTTGAGCTCGGTCGGGCGACCCGGTGATGGCCAGGCCGCCCGAGCTGCCGGGTTCGACGGTTACCTGACCAAGCCGGTCCGATACGCCACGCTCCGCGACGGGCTCGCGCTGGTGGCGGCCCGTGATCGGGGCGCCATCGCCGGGGAGCCGCTCCAACCGGTGACGCGCTATCACGTCGCGTTCGCGCAAGCAAGCCGGAAGCACCGACTCCTCCTCGCTGAGGACGCCCCGATCAATCAGAAAGTGGCCGTCGAAATGCTCGAGCAGGCAGGGTTTCGGGCGGACGTCGCCGCCGACGGCGAGGAGGCCGTGCGGGCCCGCTTCGCTCGTCGCTACGCCTTGGTGCTGATGGATTGCCAAATGCCGGGAATGGACGGATACGAGGCAACCCGGGCCATTCGCGACGAAGAACGAGCCACCGGCCAAGCGCGGATTCCGATCATCGCGTTGACCGCGAGCGCGCTGCCCAGCGATCGCGACCGATGCTTCGCGGCCGGGATGGACGATCATCTCGCCAAGCCGTTCACGAAAGCGGGGCTCGATACCGTGTTGGCACGATGGATTCCGGCCTCACTGAGCGATTCGGACCCGGCAGAGCCGCCGCCCGCGGTCGAGGCTCCGTTCGATCTCGAACACCTCGCCGGTGTGATCGGCGGCGATCAGGACAAGATCCGGGAGTACTTACGGGTCTATACCTCCACCACGCCGCCGCTCCTCGAGGGCCTGGCCCGGGCCGTCGGGGCGGGGAACGCACCGGAGGTACATCGGTTCGCCCATCGGATTGGCGGCGCGAGTAGCTGGGTCGGCGCCAAAGAATTGGCCAGGTTGTGCTCGGAGATCGAGACAGCGGCCGCGGCCGGCCAACTCACGGGCGTCCTCCCGTTGATCGACCGGCTTCGGGAGAGCTACGCGTCTGCCGAGCGGTTCGCAAATACGATGGGGGACTCCCCCGATGGTTCTCGAACGGGATCCTCCTCGGTCGCCGACTAGAAAGGGTTGGTCGCGAAGACCGAAAACTCGGGAACGAAGCCCCGGGCGTCGATCTTGAGCGCGCCGATGATCGCGGTGGCGATCTCCTCCAGTCGGAGCTTCTTCGGCGACTGGTCGCGGGGGTTGCCGGCCTTCCCGCCGAAGTTGGTCATCACCTCGCTGGGGTTCACCAGCATCACCCGGACGTTGTGCCGGCGCAGCTCGTCCCGCCAACACTCCATCATCCCCCGGAGGGCGAACTTCGAGGAGCCGTAGGCGGTGCTCCCGCGCCCGCCCTTGAGGCCCGAGGTCGACGAGATGCTGATCAGCTCACCGCTCTCCTGTTTGACAAATTGGCGGGCCGCCTCGCGGGCCATCAAGAAGGCGCCGAACACGTTGGTTCGATAGACGCCAGTCAGCTCCTCCAGCGTCATCTCCACGAGCGGTTTGAACACGCCGTAGCCGGCATTGTTCACCAGGATGTCGAGCCGGCCGTGTCGGGCAATGACGTTGGCCACGGTCCGAACGGCATCGGCCTCGTTCCCAACGTCGCCGGGCTCGGGTTCGACTCCTAGCTCCGCGGCCGCAGCGCGGAGCCGACCTTGGTGCCGTCCGGTGATGGTGACCTTGCCGCCTTCGGCTTTCAGGGCCTCGGCGATTGCCTTTCCGATTCCCTCGCTCCCACCGGTGACAAGGGCGACTGCGTTGTCGAGTTGCATCCTGGCTCCTGCTCGTTGCGGGCGGTTGGCCGATTGTATCGGTCGAAGGGGAATGTCCCGGCCAAATCTACCATCGCCGACCCGTCGCCAGCCGCGGTGGCGAAGCTCGTCCGGTCGTTGCATTGTTCCGGGGTGTCAGCGCCCCGACCACCGATGGTCACTTATTGTGGAGTGAGGATGAATATCCCCAACGGCCGCGGGACTTTGGTGGAATTCGGAGTGCTCCTCAGTGGCGCGGTCGTGATCGGGATGGCCCTCCCGATCGGCGTGGCGGCCCAGCAAGAGACCCTGGTGCAGCGCTTCGAGCGAATGTCGAAAGCGGCCGAGGCACGAGGCCTCGCGGAACCGTTCATCGGAATCACGACCAGCGGAACCACGGTCGCCGGGCTCTTTCCCCTTCGCTCGACCGGGGTCACCACCGAGCCGGTGCGGGTGGCGGCGGCAGCTTTTCTCGAAAGCCTGACCGCCGCGCAGCGAGCCGCCACCGCCTTCGCGGTGGACGACGACGAATGGCGGAAGTGGATGAATCAGCATTTCTATCGCCGCCAGGGCATGGGGTTCAACGACATGACGGAGCCCCAACGGACCGCCGCGCTCGGCCTGCTTTCCTCCTCCCTCAGCGCCAAGGGCCTCGGCCTGACCCGCGACATCATGCGGCTCAACCACACCTTGGGCGAGCTCAACAACGACAACTTCGAGGAATACGGCGAGTGGCTCTATTGGATCACGGTCATGGGGGAGCCCTCCGCCACCGAGCCGTGGGGCTGGCAGCTCGACGGCCATCACGTGATCATCAACTATTTCGTACTCGGTGATCAGGTCGTGATGACGCCCCTGTTCGTCGGGTCGGAGCCGGTGACCGCCACCGCGGGGAAGTATCGGGGCGTGTCGATTCTCCAACAGGAGCAGAACGAGGGCCTCGCCCTGCTGGTTGGCCTGACGGACGAGCAGCGGCGGTCCGCCATCATCGAGGTCTCCAAGACCGGCAACAACAACCTGACCGAGGCCTTCAAGGACAACGTCATCCTCGACTACGCGGGCGTCTCCGTCAAGACCTTCTCGCCGCCGCAGCGTCGCCAACTGCTCGGGCTGATCGGCCTCTTCGTCGGCAACCTGAAAGAAGGCCACGCCAAGGTCAAGATGGTCGAGGTGGAGAAGTACCTCGACCAGACCTTCTTCGCCTGGATCGGGGCCACCGGGCCGGAGGCGGTGTTCTATTATCGGATCCACAGCCCGGTCGTGCTGATTGAGTTCGATCACCAACGGCCCGCCAATCTTCGCCACCTCTTCGGACCCGATCCCGTCCGGCAGCACATCCACGCGGTGGTCCGGACGCCCAACGGTAACGACTACGGCAAGGATCTTCTCAAGCAGCACTACCTCCGCCACCCGCATCCACGTTAAGTGAGCCTCGAAAGGGATCAGGCATGGAACTCGGTCTACATGGCAAGTCCGTCTTCATCACCGGAGCCAGCAAGGGAATCGGGCGGGGGATCGCCGAGGCGTTCGCGGCCGAGGGGTGTGGTCTGACGATTTGCGCCCGGGACGCCGAGGCGCTGGACGAGGCGGCCCGGGCCCTGCGAGCGACCGGTGTGGAGGTGGTGGCCCTCCCGACCGACGTAACGAAGCTGGCAGACCTGCGGCGAGCCGTCGATCAGGCCATGGCGACGTTCGGACGGATCAACGTGCTGGTCAACAACGCCGGCGAAGGCTGGCTCGGTCGGTCCTACGATACCACCGAGGACCAGTGGGAGTACTCGATCCAGCTCAATCTCCTGAGCGCTGTCCGGCTGACCCGGATGGTCGTCCCCCACATGCGGACTCTGAGCCACGGCCGGATCATCAACATCGCGTCGGTTTCGGGTCACACGATGGCGCCGGGGGTGGCGGACTACCAAACCACCAAAGCGGCGATGATCGCCTTCTCGAAATCGATGTCGCTCGACCTGGCCCCCGACAAGATCCTGGTCAACTCGGTTTGTCCCGGCCCGGTGCGCACCCCGCTCTGGGACCGGCTCGCCGACTCGGCCATTGGCCGATTCGGGGCGACGCGGGAGGAAGTCTATGCCAACGTCGGCGCCCAGATGCCGCTCGGCCGGCACGGCACCGTCGAGGAGGTGGCCGCGGTCGTCGTGTTCCTCGCCTCCGATCGCGCGTCGTTCATCACCGGTTCGGCCTACGATGTCGACGGGGGCTTCACCAAGTCGACATTCTGAGGATCCTAGGTGCCGGCGACGGCGGGGGCGGCCCCACTCGCCTCTTCAATCGGCCAGCTGAGTTTCGGGTAGACGTCTTGAGCGGGAGGAGGTTCCGGTGATGGCGCGACTGCGGGAGACGGCGCGGGGCCGGTCGGGCATCGGGTGGATCCGAGATCTTCCAGTCGACATCCGACACACCTTCCGCCAGTTCGCACGGCGGCCGCTCTACACCGGGCTTGGAGTCGCTACCCTCGGCTTGGGGATTGGCGCCACCGTCGCGCTCTTCAGCGTCGTGCAAGGGTTGCTGCTCCGCCCGCTGCCGTTCCACGACCAGGATGCCCTCCGGGTCTTCTGGGGCGACTACGATTGGCGCGGCGTCGAGTTCGACTTCGTCAAGGAGCGGGTCACCGCCTTTTCGAATTTGGCCGCGTTCTCAACCGATCTGGTCCCTTTACGCGTCGACGCCGGCAGCACGACCGTCCTAACCGCCGTCAGCTCGGCCGAGCTGTTCGACCTCCTCGGTGCCACGCCGGTCATGGGGCGCACCTTCCGACCGCGCGAAGACCGTCCCGGTGCCGAGTCGGTGGTGGTGGTGAGTTGGTCGATGTGGCGGCAGGAACTCGGGGCCGACCCCAACGTCATCGGGCGGCGGATCATCTTCGGCGGAACGCCGACCACCGTGATTGGGGTGATGCCGCAGGGGTTCTACTTCCCGACGCCCGAGTTCCGGGCCTGGCGCCCACTGCTCCTCGACCCGGCCTCCGGAGAATACCACGGCAACGGCTGGCTGGTGATCCTCGGCCGGGCCAAGCCCGGCGCCACCGCGCCTCGAATCGATCACGACATTCAGAGCATCGCCACGGCCCTCGGCGAACGGTTCACCTATCCGGCGGCGTGGGACAAGACCAAGGGCGCCACGACCACGCCGCTCCGCCGGTATCTCGTCGGCGATCTTCGGCCAGCGCTGCTGTTGCTGCTCGGCGCGGTGATCCTGCTCCTGGTGATGGCCTGTGGCAACGTCGCGGCGCTGCTCTTGGCGCGGACCACCGATCGGACGCCGGAGATGACCCTCCGAACGGCGTTAGGGGCCGGTCGGGGCCGGTTGGCCCGGCAGGTCGCGACCGAATCGGTCGTGCTGTCGGCGGTAGCCGGCCTGCTCGGCGCCGGCTTTGCGGCGGCGGTGTTCGATCTCTTGGTGGCGAGCCTCCCGCTGAAAAGCGGCTTCGGGGCGGCGGTGTCGCTCGACTGGACCACCTTTGCCGTCGCTCTGCTGGTTGCCATCGTGGTCGGGCTGGCGGTGGCCGCCGCGCCGGTTCGCGACCTGCTCGGGGGGCGGCTCGGCGGAGTGACCGGCGAGCGGGCGGCCGCCGGAATCGGGGGCGGGCCCCGTCGGGTGCACGGGTTCCTCGTGGCCGGAGAGGTGGCCCTGGCGGTGTTGCTGGCGGCGGGCGCGACGTTGTTCATCAAGTCGGTCGGTCGCCTCTACGCCATCGATGCCGGCTTCGAGCCCCGGGGCGTGCAGGTCGCCGACTTGGTCACCAGTCCGCCGGAAATGGCCCCACCGGCCCGGCGCCAGTTTTTTCGCGACGTGTCCGAACGGGTAGCGGCCCTCGGCGAGGTTTCCGCCGCTGGCCTGATCGGTCGGCTTCCGATTCGCGACGGTGGCTGGCAAGGCACCGTTTCGATCGAGGGCCGGCCGGACCTCGACGGCGCCAATGCGCCGAATAGCTACTTTCGGCCGGTCTCGCCGGGCTATTTCACCGCCATGGGGATCGCCATTCGCTCGGGCCGAGGCTTCGAGCCAACCGACCGGCAGGGCGGCCTCCCCGTCGGTCTGGTCAGCGAGGGGTTCGCCCGTCGAGCCTGGCCCGGCCTCGACCCGGTGGGCCGCCGGGTCCGGACCGGGATTGCGGGAGACACGGCCTGGATCACCATCGTGGGCGTGGTGGAGGAGACCCGGATGGTCCGGATGACTGGCGAGAATCCGCTCGTCCTCTATGTCCCGGTCGAGCAGATGCCGTATGCGTTGGAGGGAATGACGCTGGTGGCCAAGGTGGGACGCAGCCCCGAGGCGGCGGCTGCCGCCATCAGGCGGGTCGTGGCCGAGGTCGACGGGCGGGTGGCGCTCGCCCGGGTGATGACCATGGATCAGGTCGTGGCTACGGCGTTGGCCGAGCCCCTCCGCCTCCGCTTCTTCCTTTCCCTGTTCGCCGGCCTGGCCCTGCTCCTTGGCACGGTCGGGGTTTATGGCGTGGTCTCCTACTCGGTGGCCCGGCGGCGGGCGGAATTCGGGATCCGGACCGCGTTAGGCGCGGCTCCGGGTCGGGTGGTGCGCGAGGTGGTCGGGCAAGGGATGGTCCCGGTCGCGATCGGAGTCGCGGTGGGCGTCGGTGCCGCGCTGGCGCTCTCCCGGGTGGTGAGCGGCCTCCTCCATGGCGTCACCCCGACCGATGGGCCAAGCCTGCTGTCGGCGGGACTCACCCTGCTGGTGGCGGGGGCGGTGGCCGCGGTGGTGCCGGCGTGGCGGGCCAGCCAAGTGAGCCCTGTTGAGGCGCTCCGCGCCGAATAGCGTCAGCTCGGCCCGCGCCCCACGCGGGATGGTGCAATCCGATGCACAATCTGGCAAAACTCTGCGTCGCGGTTTGCGACACAATCGACTCGATTAGGTTTCGTAACTCGTTCTCGGCGAACCGGTTATGACGAAGGCCCGCGGCTTGCAAGGGATCAGCATCGAAATGGCCTACTCTCACTCTCTGACGGGCGACCGGGTGAGTCGCCGGATCACGCGGGTGGCCGCCGGCTCGAAGGGCTTTACCCTGATCGAGCTGTTGACGGTCATCGTGGTGATGGGGACCCTGGCGACGATCGGCGTGGCCCGGACCAAGTACACGGTCGAGCAGGCCAAGATCGCCCGGGCCACCGGAGACCTTCGCGCGCTCGCCGCCGACATTGCCGGGTACGCCGCGGCGGGCAACGCCCTTCCCCTGTCCCTGGTCGACGTCGATCGCGGGGCATTGCTCGATCCGTGGGATCGCCCGTACGTCTACGTGCCCTTTCCAAGTGGGACGCCCCGGACCGACATCTTTGGCGTCGACCTCAATGTCGATTTTGATCTCTACAGTCTTGGAGCCGATGGGGCGACCGCGGGTTCGTTGGGCGCCGCGGTGAGCCAGGACGATGTGATTCGCGGCGCCGACGGCGGCTTTCTTGGCCGCGCTACCCGGTATTGATAGCCATGACTTCTCCCCAATCGCCCAATCTCGATCCGAACGGTCGGCCGACGCCGCCGGCCGATCCAGGATCCCCTCAGCAGCCGACGACCTACGTCACCGGCATCGCCGACGGGAACCTGGCGACCCCGATGCGCCTGCGGGACTACCTCAACGGCGTTGGGGTGGTCTTTCGGCTCTCGAAGCGAAACCGGAAAAAGGAGCAGCAGGAGGCGGAAGCGGAGAAGGAGGAGCGCCGCCGGATCCACATCCCGGTTCGCAAGGTGATGATGGCTTTCGCGCCGGCCGTCGTCGCCTACCTGGGCTACACCGCCTATGGGTTCTTCTCCGGCGATCCCCTCCCCACGGCGGTGAATGGAACCTGGTCGACCAGTGACGGTCGGTATGCCGGGCGTAACTTCTGGATCAACCCCAAGGCGGTCGCCTTTCAGAACGGCAAGACATCGACCGAATTCAGCATCCATTCGATCAAGAAGGTGAAGGCCCGTCAGGTGGCGGATACGCTGTTCCTGGCGATCGATTACGAGCAGGAGGGTCAAGCGGTCACCCTGTCGCTCGCGTATCGCGATATTCCCCTACCGGAGATCCGCCTCGTCAACCAACCGACGATTCGATGGATGCGCACCGGCGAGGCGCCGGTGATCTCGCAATAGCAAGGTCGCGCCGGGACGAGCGTGGGGCGGGAGCCGATCCCGCCCTTCGTGTTTTTGGAGATTGGCGGTAAGATAGGCGGACTCGTCCGCTTCCCATTCCCGAGAGCCCGCTCCCGACAACCATGCCCGTCAGAATCCTCTCCCAGTCGCAGGTCACCGAGCTGCTCCCGATGGCCGATTGCGTCGCGGCCATGGACGCGACGCTCCGGACTCTCTCCCGCGGCGGAGCCGTTCTCCCGCTCCGCACCATCCTGCGGCTCCCTGAAGGCCGAGGCGTCTTCGGTTCGATGCCGTCCTATATGAACCCCCCGGACGCGATTGGCCTCAAGGCGATCACCGTCATCCCCTCGAACGAGGGCACCAAATACGACTCCCACCAAGGCGTGGTGCTCCTGTTCGAGGCGACCCACGGTTCGCTGGTCGCCATTCTCGATGCCAGCTCCGTCACGGCGATTCGGACGGCGGCGGTGAGCGGAGTGGCGACCCAGGCGCTCGCCAAGCCTGACGCGGGCGACCTGGCCATTCTTGGCAGCGGGGTGCAGGCCGAGACCCACCTCGATGCGATGGCCGTCGCTCGGCCCCTCCGGCGGGTTCGAGTCTGGAGCCGGAGCCCCGCCAACGTGGCCGAATTCGTGGCCAAGGTCCGAGGTCGCCACGCCGTCGAGGTCGAAGCCGCTCCGACGGCCGAGGCGGCCGTTCGGGGGGCCGACATCATTTGCACGGTGACGAGTGCCAAGACACCGGTCGTCGAACGACGGTGGATCGCCGAGGGCGCCCACCTGAACGTCGTCGGCGCGAGCCTGGCCGCCGCCCGGGAGCTCGACAGCGACACCGTCGCGGCCGCCCGGGTCTATTGCGACCGGCGGGAATCGCTCCTCGCCGAGAGCGGCGACTTCCTGTTTCCCAAATCGGAAGGGCGCTTTGGCGACGAGCACTTGGTGGGCGAGCTGGGCGATGTGCTCGAAGGCAAGGTCGGCGGCCGTCAGAGCAATACCGACCTCACGCTTTTCAAGTCGCTCGGGCTCGCGATCGAAGACCTGGCGTCGGCCCAGCTGGTGGCGGACCGCGCGGCGGCGAAGGGGATCGGCACCGTGATCGAGATTGGTGGGTTGCGCCACCGCTAGTCAGCCACGAAGTTGGGGGCCCGACTCCGGCCGTCAGGAAACTCAATGAGATCCGTGTTGATCACCGGCACCAGCACCGGCATCGGCTTTGCCACCGCCCTCGCCTTTGCCCGTAGTGGGCACCGAGTGGCCGCCACCATGCGCAATCCGAACCGATCGCCGGAGTTGGCCCGGGTAGCCGCCGAAGAGAACTTGCCGCTGGTCGTATCGGCCCTCGACGTCGACTCCGATGAGTCGGTGACTCAGGGCATTGCCCGGATCGTCCGGGAGACCGGACCGATCGACGTACTGGTGAACAACGCCGGAATCGAGCGGACCGGGTCCGTCGAAGAGCTGCCCCTCTCCGAGTTTCGGGCCGTGATGGAGACCAACTACTTCGGCGCGATCCGCTGCATTCAGGCGGTGCTGCCGGCGATGCGGCAACGCCGAAGCGGGACCATCATCAACGTCACCTCGATTTCCGGCCGACTGGCCTCCTCGCCATTTGCGCCGTACACCGCGTCGAAGTTCGCCTTGGAGGCGCTCAGCGAGGCGCTGGCGCAGGAAGTGAGACCGCTGAACATTCGAGTGGCGATCATCGAGCCCGGCATCATCGACACGCCGATGGCTCGCCACCTCACGCGGGACGCCGCCGCGGGCCGGTCGGCCTATCCTCACCAGGAACGGATGGCGGCCCTGTTCATGGCATCGCTCAAGACGCCGACCCCACCATCCCTCGTCGCCGAGAAGATCGTCGAGGTGGCGACGTCCCAGACCTGCCAGCTCCGGCACCCGGTGGGGCCCGACGCCGCGCCGTTCCTCGAATGGCGCCAGGCAATGACCGACGAAGCGTGGATCGAGTGGGGGGCCTTGAGCGACGGCGACTGGTACGACCGGGTCGAAGCCGAGTTCGGTCTCAACGCCCGACTCCCCTGAGGACCCCGGCCGGCCACGGTGTGACAAGTGGCGGCCGGGTCCCTAAGTTGCTCGATAGGTTCGCCATCGCTCAGGTCGTCGCCCATGTCATGCCGCTACATCTGGTGGGTTGCCGTCATCGTGCTGCCGCTCGGGCTCGGTCTCGTCCCCCAACCGGCTCCCGCCCAGCAGCCCTCGTCGGTGGCGGGGGTTCGCGGCTACGTGTACGACAGTCTGCTCACCGGCACCACCGTTCCGGGCGCCCGGGTGTTTCTCCGAGGGCCAACGGCCCGGGAAATCACCGCCGATGGGCGGGGCCGCTACCTCGCCGATAGTCTGCAGCCCGGCCGCTACCTCATCACTTTCACCCACTCGAGCTTCGAGGCGGTCGGCTACTCCCCGCCCGAGCGGGTAGTCGAGCTTCGCGCCGGCGTCGTCACGCCGCTGATGCTCGCGACCCCGCTGGGGCACGACATCTATGCCCAGCTCTGCCCCCGGTCTCCGAGCGATCAATCGGGTGCGGTGTTGGGCCATTTGTCCAACGTGGCGACCAACCGGCCTGTGGTTGGCGGTGAGGTCCGGGTCGAATGGAGCGAGAGCCTGGTATCGCGGGAGTTAGGGCTGACCCGTCGGATGCGGGCGGTCCAGGCGGCCACCGATTCGAGCGGCCGCTACCTCCTCTGCGGAGTACCCATCGACACGAAGGTGCTTTTCCGGGCTCGGGTCAACGCCGTCGACGGCCCTCCCTTGGAACTCGACATGAAAGGCCGACTGATCGCCGTTCGGGCGCTCACCGTGTCACTCGGCGACACCGCCGCGGGCACGCCCGCCGCCGACCCGAGGGGGACGGCGATCGTTCGGGGCCGGATCCGCTCGAGCGATGGCGCCCCAGTCGTCGAAGCCCAAGTCCTCGTGTTGGGGCTTGAGGGCGGCACCCGGACGAGCCCGACCGGCACCTTCGAGCTTGGGGAGCTCCCCGGGGGAACCCACACGGTCGAGATCCGGGCCATCGGGTTCGGCCGGCGACGCGAGCTGGTCGATCTCCACCCCGAACGGCCGGCCGAGATCGACGTTAGGCTGGCCAGGGTGGCGATGGCGCTGCCCGAAATCGAGGTCAAGGGCAGAGCCGCGCTCGCGGAATTCGACCAACGTCGGCAGGGCGGGGCGGGTCACTTCATCACCCAAGAGGAAATCGAGCGCATCAATCCCTTCCGAACCGAGGATCTCTTCCGACGGGTTCCCGGGTTCAATGTGGTTCCCTCGGGAGGATTCGATTACCAGGTCGTCTCGACCCGAGGTCCCGGAATGGCCGGCAGCCAATGCGCCCCCGATTTCTTCGTCGACGGCGCCCGGATCGTGGTCGACCCGCAAATCGCCGGCGGGTTGCCGGTCAACCCGACCGAGATTTACGGGATCGAGACCTACAGCGGACCCGCCACCGTGCCGGCCCAGTTTCAGAGCCAGACCGGCTGCGGATCGGTGGTGATTTGGACCCGCCGGGGGGCGGCTCGCCGGCGCTAGCTGCCGCTCCTGCGGGCTTCCCGCGCCGTGGCCGCGAGCCGCGGTACCAACACCAGTACTCCCGCGATCAGCAGGGCGACCGACAGCAGCACCATCGCGGCCACCATGCTGTGGGTCAGATCGCGAATCCTTCCGACCAGGTACGGACTCGCGTAGCCGGCCAGGTTGCCCACCGAGTTGATCCAGGCGATGCCGGCGGCGGCTCCGGTCCCCGCCAGCATCGCCGTCGGTAGCGACCAGAAACTCGAGGCCGCCGAGAGAATCCCGGCGGTGGCGACCGAGATGGCCGCGATTCCCGCCCATCCACCGATGCCGGGCAGCGCGCTGACTCCCAGCGCGATCCCGCCGATCAATGCCGGCCCGGCCGTGTGCCAGCGACGCTCACCGGTTCGGTCGGCACGCCGGCCGTTCCAGACCATCGCGACCACCGCGGCCAGCCACGGAATCACCGAGATGAAGCCGATCTCGACGTTGTCCGTGGTGATCGTTTCCTTGATGATCTGGGGCAGCCAGAACGAGATCCCGTAGATCCCGAGCGCGATCCCGAAATACACCACGCAGAAAAGCCAGATCCGCGGATCGGTGAACGCCCCGCCGAACGTCCGGCGGGTCGCGGTCTCGGTTTGCTTGACACGCTCGTCCTCCTCGAGCCGAGTCACCAGGAGGGCCCGCTCCGGCTCCGAGAGCCACCGGGCGGTAGCCGGCCCGTTGTCGAGAAAGGCGAGGACCGCGAACCCGATCGCCACGGACGGGATCCCCTCGAGCAGGAAAAGCCATTGCCACCCGGCCAATCCGCTCACCCCGTTCAGGTTGCCCATGATCCATCCGGACACTGGCCCGCCGACCACCCCGGCGACCGCCACCGCGGTCATGAACGCCGCGGTTCGTCGGCCCCGCTCGGCGCGGGGGTACCAATAGGTGAGATAGAGGATCACCCCCGGAAAGAACCCGGCTTCTGCCACCCCGAGGAGGAACCGCATCGCATAGAAGACCGTGGCGGTCTTGACGAACATCGTCGCCGCCGAAACGATGCCCCACCCGATCATGATCCGGGCAATCCAGATCTTCGCGCCGACTCGCTGGAGGATCAGGTTGCTCGGCACCTCGAAGAGGAAATAGCCCAGAAAGAAAATTCCAGCGCCCAGTCCGTAGACGGTGTCGCTGAAGCCGAGGTCCCCGGCCATCCCGAGCTTGGCGAAGCCGACGTTGACCCGATCGAGATAGGCGGCGATATAGGCGACGAAGAGCAGGGGAATGAGCCGACGGCTCACCTTGCGATAGGTAGCCGCCTCGAAGGCGTCGGGGGGATTGGTCACCGCCGGAATGTCGCGCCGATACCCCCTCGGGGCCATCCCCACCGATGGTGGGACCAGCCAGGTGTGGGCGTTCTTGCGCCAGCACCAGCTGAGAAGGGCGTCGCGACCGCGCGGCATCGGGTTCGGCCTGATAGTGTTGACAGTCGAACGGCCAAGTCTACATTGTAGACACCGGCTCGGCGACTCATGGCCCGAATCCACGCTCTCGGCGATTTCGAACAGTTGGTCGTCCTGGCCATCCTTCGGCTCGAGGCCAAGGCTTTCGCCCCCGACATTCGCCGCGCCATCGAGACGGCCGCCAATCGCCCCGTGAGCCGGGGCGCCCTCTACGCCACCCTCGATCGCCTCGAGGCAAAGGGGCTGCTCGCGTGGCGGCCTGAACCGGGGTCGTCGGTCCGGGCCGGCATTCCCCGGCGCCGCTTCTGGGTCACCGCCGCGGGACTTCGCGCGGTGAAACGTTCCTATCGCGCGGTGGCGACGTTGGCTCGGGGCCTCGAAGGCCGCCTCGGATCGGCCTCGTGAGCAGATATCCGCCCCGCCTCGCCGAACGGCTTCTCGCGGCGGCGCTGGGGGATCATCCCGCGGCCCCGTACGTCCTGGCCGACCTCCGGGAGGAGTTCGCGGCGCTGAGCGCGGCCCATTCGCGGCGGGCCGCTTGGTGGTACTGGTGGGAGGCCATCGGGCTGGGTCTTCGCCACGCCCTGACTCGCCCGCGTCGCAAGGCCTCCGCCTCTCGGTCCAGCAACTTCGGGGATCTCATGCGCACCGATTTCGTGTTGGCACTCCGTTCGCTCACCAGGCGCCCGGCGATCACCGCCGCGATCGTCCTCACGATCGGCGGCGCCCTGGCGGCCACCTCGGTCGCATTCAGCTTGGTGAACGGGATCCTCCTCCGGCCGCTGCCCTTTGGGACCCCCGAACGGCTGGTCTCGATCTGGGAGCGCTTCGCGGAGCGGGGAGCTGACAAGAACGTCGTGTCCCCCGCGAACTACTACGCCTGGCGGCGGGAGCTCAAGTTGGTGGAGGATCTCACGGCGGTCTTCGAGACCAGCGCCGCGCTCACCGGGGATGGTGATCCCGAGCAGGTCGGGGTGGTTCTTTCGGCCGGGCCCCTGTTCTCGTTGTTGGGGGGGGCGCCGCTGGTGGGCCGCTTCTACGGCGCGGCCGAGGACGTCGACGGCGGCCCGGCGGTGGCGGTGATCTCCGAGCAGTTATGGCGGCGCCGGTTCGGGGCCGATCCTGCGGTGGTCGGTCGGACCATCATTGTCAACGGCACCAAGCGAGAGATCATCGGGGTGTTACCGCGCCGACTCGATTTTGCGCCAGTCAACAGTTGGGGCGCAGTCGGAAGCCGCGACCTTTATCTCCCCCTGCAGTATGGCCCGGCCGCCCGGAGCGTTACCGGTCGCTTCCTGCAGGTGGTCGCCCGCCTTGCGCCGGGCGCCACCCTCGCCGCCGCCGGCCAGGAGGCGACCGCCCTGGTCGACCGGCTTCGAGTCGAGTTCCCCGACCGACTGACCGGCTGGGGTGTCAACCTCGTCACCCTGAGGTCGGATTTGGTCGGCGACGTCGAGACTCCGCTGGCGATCGTCTTTGCCGCCGTGGCGCTGGTACTCCTCGTGGCCTGCGCCAACGTCGCCAACTTGTTGATGGCCCGCGCCACCGAACGCCGCGGCGAGTTGACGGTGCGGGCGGCCCTCGGCGCCAGCCGGTTCGATCTCGCCCGCCAGGTCTTCGGCGAGAGCATGGTGCTTGCCTTGTTAGGCGGGATCGTTGGCGTCGGGCTCTCCGTTTGGGGCATCGCCGCGCTGGTCGGGGCGGCGCCCGACCTTCCGCGGCTCGATCAGCTCGGGGTCGACGGTCGATTGGTTGGGTTTCTGGTCCTCGGCACCGTGGTGGTGGCAGTGGCGATCGGCGTTGGGCCCGCGGTCGAGTCGTCGGGACGTGACGTCGGCGGATGGTTCACCCAGCGAGGCGCGGTCGGCGATCGGCGGGCCAATCGGGCCCGGCGGGTGCTGGTCGGGGTCCAAGTGGCGTTTTCCCTGGTTCTGGTGGTGGGCGCCGGCCTGCTGGTTCGGAGTCTCGCCAACCGCCTGACGATTGACCTCGGCTTCGACCCGGAGAACGTCGTGACCGCCCAGGTGAGTCTTCGGGGTGAGAAGTATCGCGAGGCGTCCGCTCGTGGGGCGGCCGTCGAGGCGGTCTTGGAGCGGGTCGCCGCCCTCCCAGGCATTGCGATCGCGTCGGGCGCCAGCAGCGTCCCAATGAGTGACAAGAACCAGGCCACCAGCTTCGTGGCGCTCGATCGGCCCCGTCCGCCGGCCGGCCAATTCCCGGTCGCCGATGTTCGGTTCGTGCACCACGCCTATTTCGCGGCCATGCGGATCGGAGTCCGTGAGGGTCGTTCGCTGGCGGAAACGGACCGGCCCGGGGTCCCGCTCGTGGTGGCGATCAACGCGACCGGGGCGAGGCAACTCTGGCCGAACGAATCGGCGATCGGCAAGCGGATTGAAATGGAGTGGGGCGACACCCTCCGGGCCGAGATCGTTGGGGTGGTCGACGATGTCCGCCTCGCCGGTCCCGACCAGCCCGTCGAGCGGGCCACCCTCTATTGGGAGTACCGTCAGCTCGGGGTGCCCGATCTCACTCTGGTCGTTCGGGGGGAGCGGGGGGTCCCGGACGTCGCCCCGGTCCGGCGGGCGCTGGCCGAAGTCGATCCCAACCTGCCGCTCTACGGAGTCCGGTCGATGGAGGGACTTCGGGCCGACACGGTGGCCCAAGCCCGGTTTCTGACCGCCTCGCTGACGCTCTTCTCGATCCTTGCGTTGGGCCTGGCGGCCCTGGGTGTCTATGGCGTAATGGCCTACGGAGTTCAGCAGCGGAGTCGGGAGATCGGGGTTCGCCTGGCGCTCGGCGCCGACCGATCGGCGGTGGTTCGGATGCTCCTCTCCGAGGGCGCTCGGGTCGTCGGGCCGGCCCTCGCGGTTGGCCTGGTGGCCGCCTTGCTGCTGAGCCGCTTCCTCCGAGGCGTGGTCTTCGGCGTGACCGCGACGGATCCGGTCACGGTCGTGGGAGCGCTCCTGATCATCGCCCTCGTGGCGCTCGGCGCGTGCTGGTTCCCGGCCCGCCGAGCCAGCGCGATTCCTCCGGCCGAGGCGATCCGAACCGACTGACGACCTAGGGTTGGTCGTCCTCAGGGCTGCCGGGTCGCTACCGTCCGCCCGGTCAACACCGAATCGACCATTCGGGTGGCGTACTTGGCCACGAACTTGCCAACCAGTTGCCCCTCCCGGAGCCGGACGACCCCGGTCGTGGCGACGACCACTCCTTTTCGCAGCACGCTCTCGAACGGACCGGTATCCGTCATCAGGCTGTCGCCGTCGACCGACACCTTGATGCCGATCGGACCGCGGTTCGGCAAGGTCATCGTCCAAGTGGCCGGATTCGCTGTTCCGGTCATCTGGTATTCGACGAGCACGACGTCGCCAGTGTCGCGCATTGCCTTGACGTTCCAGGTGCCGGCCACGTCGGCCAGTGAGAAGCTGGGTGGCGGGGGCACCTCCGGCTTTTTCTCGGCCGTGGCGCAGCCTCCGACCACGGCCGCAACGAACAACCAACGACGTCGCATAATGCTCCTCCTCGTCGAGGGTGGGTGAGAGGCTCTCCCTCGTTGAAGGTACCGCCCCCCGACCGCTCGGCAAGCCGTCGGCTCGGTCCCCGGGCCCCGCCCCTTTGGCCGGTTTGTCCCTGGCGACGTTTCCCTAGGAAAGGCGGTCGGGGGTGGTACCTTTCCAAGGCGCCCCACGACGGAGTCGCCTCCCGATTCCGGTTGTGAATGCTATCTGCATCGACTTCAGTTGGCTCGGGTCCTGATAGCTCGGAACGATTTCGAAGCGGCGCGAAGACTCCTGTCCCGTGAGATGGATTCGTGCGCGACGTCTGGCGCAGCCGACCCCGAGCTCCGCGACTTCGTCGCCGTCGCCGAAGCGGGGCTCCGCGGGGCTCCCGCGGGGGCGCTTTCGTCGCGGCCGCGGGGTCGGTAGACTTGGTTCCACTTCCGAGACCCTGGCCCCAAAGAATTCGCAATGCGTTTCGTCATCAACCGGTTTCGCGAGGATGGCCCTTTTCCGCTCCCCTCGACGGAACGGGTGCGAGCGTTTCACCGGAGTCTGGCCGGATACGCCCCGACGCCACTGCTTCGACTGACGGGTCTGGCTCGGTCGCTCGGGATCGCCGACTTCTACCTCAAGCATGAGGGTCCCCGGTTCGGGCTCGGAGCGTTCAAGGGACTAGGCGGTTCCTGGGCGCTCCATCGGTTGGGGAAGCTTCGTCCCGGTTCCTTCACCACGGTCTCGACCGCCAGCGAGGGCAATCACGGCCGCGCCGTCGCGTGGGCCGCCCGGCTGATGAAGGTACCCTGCGTCATTTTTCTCCCCGCTCACGCCGCGCCCGAGCGGATCGCGAACATCCGGCGCGAAGGGGCCCAGCTGATCCTGGTCGAGGGCAGCTACGAGGATGCCGTCCGCCGGTGCGACCTCGAAAGCCGCGAGCACGGATGGCAGATCATCTCCGATGTGGGGTACCAGGGGTACCTCGAGATTCCACCGCTGGTGGTCGAGGGGTACAGCACGCTCTATCAGGAGATCGACGAACAGCTGACGGCCTCGGGCTGGGCCCCACCCGACCTGGTGCTGATTCCCGGTGGGGTCGGCGGGATTCTCCACGCTGGGGTGGATCACTATCGGCGGCGGAACCCCGGGCCGAAACTCGTCGGCGTCGAGCCGGCCGCCGGCGACTGTCTCGCCGAGTCGCTGGCCTCGCCCGATGGGCAGCCGGCGGTTTCCCGGGGCGACCGGCAAACCACCCTCGCGTGTCTCAACTGTGCCGAAGTGAGCCTGCCGTCGTGGCCCAACATCCGGCGGGGGGTCGACGCCATCCTGGCCATCGACGACCGATACGCCGTCGAGGCCGTTAGGCGGCTCTTCCGGGCGGTGCCCGGCGACCCGTCGGTCGAGGCCGGCAACTCGGGCGCCGCCGCCACCGGCGGTCTCCTGGCCCTGATGACCGATCCCGCGGGTCGCGGCCCGCGGGAGCGCTGCGGGTTGGGCCCGGAGTCGGTCGTCCTGGCGCTCTGCACCGAAGGGCCGATCGATCGAGCTGAATTCAACCGTGTCATCGGAGAACCATCATGACCAGCAGATGTTTGGCCGTCGTCGCGATCACAGTCTTCACACTCCCCGCCGCCGGACAGCCCCGGCCGGCAGCCCCGGCCGAATCGCTCGACGTGATCGTCGCCGGCGCTCGGATCGTCGACGGCACCGGCCGGCCCTCTTTCCTCGGCGACGTGGGAGTCCGGGGCGGATGGATCGTGGAGGTTGCCCGGCCCGGAGGGCTCCGGGCGGCGCCGGCCCGGAAGCGGCTGAATGCCGCCGGGATGGTGTTGGCCCCGGGGTTCATCGACGTCCATTCCCACACGGTCGACGCCATCATCGCGCCGGAACGCCGCTGGAACGAAGGGGTGGTCCGTCAGGGGGTCACCACCGTGCTCGGCGGTCCCGACGGTGGCTACGCTCCCGACCTGATGAAACGAGTGATCGACGCGGTGCGGGCCAACGGGACCGGGACCAACGTCGCCCTCTACGTGGGGCACAACGGGGTCCGTCGCGCGGTGATGCAGAACGCCCAGCGCGCCCCGACCCCCGACGAGCTGACCCGAATGAAGGCGATGGTGAGGGAAGGGATGGAGCTGGGCGCGGTGGGGCTCTCCTCGGGGTTGATGTACGAGCCCGGGATGTTCAGCACCACCGAGGAGGTGGTCGAGCTCGCCAAGGAAGTCGCCCCGTATCGAGGCATCTACGACTCGCACGTCCGCGACCCGGTCAAGCGATTCCTGTGGTCGGATCAAGAGTGCATCGAGATCGGGGAGCGGGCGGGGATCGCGCCGAAGATCGGGCATGAGAAAGCGGTGGGCCTCGAGAACGCCGGCAAGATTCGCGAGGTGATCGCGATGGTCAACGCGGCCCGGCTCCGCGGGGTCGACGCGGTCACCGATCAATACCCCTACGACGGCGCGGCCACCGCCACGCTGACCGGGATCATCGTCCTCCCGAAAGACCTTCGGGGCCAATCGGGGTTCGATCTCAAGGCGGCGCTCCGCGATCCGGCGATTCGGGCCCGCCTCAAGGACGCGAGCGAGAACGGCGTCGACGGCGGCTTCGCCTGGCTCAAGGCCACCGGCTATTCCAGCATGCGAATCACCACCAGTCCCGAGCAACCGGCCCTGGTGGGTCAGTACCTCTCCACGTTGGCCGAGACCCGGAAGGTCGACCCCTTCGATCTGGTCGCCGATTTGCTTGTCGGGAGCGCCCAGCCGATCGGGATCACCTTGGGCGCCATCAAGGAGGAAGACGTTCGGCTGCTGATGGTCCAGCCCTGGAACATGATCGCGAGCGACGGCGGCTACGCCGACAGCAAGACCGACGCGATGGGCCACCCCCGCTCGACTGGAACCTTCCCTCGGGTGCTCGGCCACTACGTCCGCGATGTCAAGTTGCTGACGCTCGAGGAGGCGGTCCGGAAGATTACCTCGCTGCCCGCGGATTGGAGCGGGCTCCGCGACCGCGGCCGAATCGCCGAGGGGCAGGCCGCCGACCTGGTGATCTTCGATGCCAAGGCGATCGCCGACCGATCGACGTGGACCGAGCCGAGCAAAATGGCGGTCGGGGTTCGCGAGCTGCTCGTCAACGGCGTCCTCGTGCTCGAGGCCGGCGAGCTGACGGGGAAGGCGCCCGGTCGCTATCTCCGAGCCCGCCGATAGCCTCGGTTGCGGGCCCTCGGAGGCCGGGTTTGATTGACAGTCACCGAACGAGCCAGGAGCCCCAATGCCGGTAATCCCGCCGATCAACCTCAAGCGGTGGATCGAAGACCATCGCGACCTGCTCAAACCGCCGGTTGGCAACAAGATGATTTGGAAGGACGCCGAGTTCTTGGTGATGGCCGTGGGCGGCCCCAACCAGCGGAAGGACTTCCACGTCGAAGATGGTGAAGAGTTCTTCTATCAGGTGGAGGGCGACATCATCGTCCGGATCATCGAGGACGGCCAAGTCAAGGACATCCCGATTCGGGAAGGGGAGATGTTCCTGCTGCCGGCTGGGATTCCCCATTCCCCCCAACGGCCCGCCAATACCGTGGGGCTGGTCATCGAGCGGCAGCGCCAAGACGGCGAGCACGATCACCTCCGGTGGTTTTGCGAAAACTGTGGGGAGGTGCTCTTCGACTCGAGCTTCCAGCTCGAAGATCTCGGGAAGCAGCTCAGGCCGATCATCGAGGATTTCTACGCCGACGAGAAGAAACGAACCTGCGGCAAATGTGGCACGGTCATGGCCGTCCCGCCGCGACCGGCGCCCGCCCCTAAGTGATCGAGACGACAGGCAGCGGTTGGGACGCCGAGCGCGAGGCGCTCGCCTCGCCGGGCGTCCGGGCCCCGGCCTCCGCTTCCGACCTCCGGATCGATCTCCACACCCACATTCTCCCCGAGTCGTGGCCCAACCTCCGGGATCGCTACGGGTACGGCGGCTTCGTGGCCCTCGATCATTTCGCCCCCTGCCGGGCTCGGATGACGGTCGACGGGCGATTCTTTCGAGAGATCGGTGATAACTGCTGGGATCCGGCCCGGCGGATCGCCGAATGCGATCGCGACGGCGTCCACGTCCAGGTCTTGAGCACCGTGCCGGTCATGTTCAGCTACTGGGCCAAGGCGCCCGACGCCGCCGATCTCTCCGCCATCCTCAACGATCACTTGGCCTGGGTGGTGGCGACCAACCCGAAGCGGTTCGTGGGGTTGGGGACCGTGCCGCTGCAAGCCCCCGACTTGGCGATTCGCGAGCTGGAGCGCTGCGTGCTCGACCTGGGCCTCGCTGGGATCGAGATCGGCACCCACGTCGGGGAGTGGAATCTCGACGCCCCGGAATTGTTTCCGCTCTTCGAGCGCGCAGCGTCGTTAGGCGCGGCCGTGTTCGTCCACCCCTGGGAGATGCTCGCCCAGGAGCGGATGCGCAAGTACTGGCTGCCCTGGCTGATCGGGATGCCGACCGAGTCCGCCGTGGCGATCGCGTCGCTGCTGTTCGGCGGAGTCTTCGAACGGCTGCCGTCGCTCCGGATCTGCTTTGCCCACGGGGGCGGGAGCTTCTCCGGGATCCTCGGGCGCTTGGAACGCGGTTTCGAAACCCGGCCCGACCTGGTGGCGGTCGACAATCCCCATCCGCCATCGAAGTATCTCGGCCAATTCTACGTCGATTCCCTGACCCACGACCCCGACCTGCTCCACCGGCTGGTCCGGTTGCTCGGCCCCAATCGGGTCGCGCTGGGCTCCGACTATCCCTTTCCGCTGGGCGAGGAGAAGCCCGGGGCGATGATCGACGCCATGGTCGAGCTCAGCGCCGACGAACGCGCCTGGCTCCTGCACCGAACCGCGCTGGAGTTCCTCAACCGGCCGCTGGCCGCCTTCTTATGACGGATCTCACCCCGTACGCGCCGACTGAAGCCTGGGCCAACGCGGCCGATGCCGCCGATCCGATCGGTCCGCTCCGCGCCGAGTTCGAGTTCCCGCTCGATCGCGATGGCAAACCGCTGATCTACCTTTGCGGAAACTCCCTCGGCCTGATGCCTCGCCTGGTCCGCAGCCTGATCGCCGAGGAGCTCGACGAGTGGGCGGCCCGGGGGGTCGAGGCCCACATGCAGGCCCGGAAGCCGTGGTACTCCTACCACGAGAACTTTCGGGAGACCGGCGCCCGACTGGTAGGGGCCCTGCCGGGCGAGGTCGTGATGATGAACGCGTTGACCGTCAACCTCCACCTCATGATGGTCACCTTCTATCGGCCCACCGCCACCCGCTACAAGATCCTGATCGAGGAGGCCGCCTTCCCGTCGGATACCTATGCCGTCGCGAGTCACTTGCGATCGCGCGGCTACGATCCGCGCGACGCGATGATCGTCGTTCGCCCCGACCCCGGCCAGCACACCATCGCGACGGCGTCGATCGAGCGGCTCCTCGCCGAGCGGGGGTCGGAGATCGCCTTGGTGCTCCTCCCCGGCGTCCAGTATTACACTGGCCAATGCTTCGATGTCGCCCGGATCACCGCGGCCGCTCACCAGGCCGGGGCGGTGGCCGGGTTCGATCTGGCCCACGCGGTCGGGAACGTGATCTTGCGACTCCACGACTGGGACGTCGACTTCGCGGCCTGGTGTTCGTACAAGTACCTCAATGCCGGATCGGGCGCGGTGGCGGGGTGCTTCGTCCACGAGCGCCACGGCAAGAACGCCGACTTGCCACGGTACGCCGGGTGGTGGGGCAACGACCCGGCGACCCGCTTTCGACTGCATCTCAATTCGGAGTTCGTTCCGCGGGAGGGGGCGGACGGCTGGCAACTCAGCAATCCGCCACTCCTCTCCATGACGCCGCTGCTCGCCTCGCTCGGTCAATTCGACCGGGTCGGGATGCCGCAGCTCCGGCGGAAGTCGGAACGGCTCACCGGATACCTGGAGTTCTTGCTCGACCGGATCCCCGGGCCCGCGGTCGAGATCATCACCCCCCGGGACCCGGCGGCTCGGGGAAGCCAACTGTCGGTGCTGGTGGCCCGCGGCGCCAAGGACCTCTTCGATCGGATCCGCGCCAAGGGCATCGTCTGTGACTTTCGACAGCCCGACGTCATCCGACTGGCGCCCGCCCCGCTCTACAACAGCTTCTGGGAGGTCTGGCGCGCCGGGACCCTGATGGCGGAGGCGCTCGGTGCCTAACGCCGTGCGCCCGAGCTTCGTCGTCGTCGGAGCCGGGCTGGTCGGGTCGATGATGGCCGCGTTCTTGGGCCGCGAAGGTTTTCCGGTCGAGGTGATCGAACGCCGGGGCGACCCCCGCTCCGGCGCGATGGCCGCCGGCCGGAGCATCAATCTGGCGATCTCTGCCCGCGGACTGAACGCGATTGCCCAGCTCGGCCTCGACCCCGACATTGCGAGTCTCGGGGTGCCGCTCTACGGCCGGATGATCCATTCGGTCGCGGGCGGCCGCGGGTATCAGCTCTACGGCGACGGGAAACAAGCCATCAACTCGTTTTCCCGAGGCGATCTCAACCTGGCCTTGGTGCGGGCCGCCGGGAACACCCCCAACGTCCGACTCGCATTCGGGCGCCGGTGTCTCGACGTCGACGTCCAAACCGGGACGGTCACCCACGTCGATCACGAGACCGGTGGCGACCGCCACGAGTCGTCGGGGGTCATCGTCGGGACCGATGGCGCCTACTCCGTCGTTCGGGCCGCGCTTCAACGGCGCGAGCACCAGGAATACTCCCAGAGCTACCTCGAGCACGGCTACAAGGAGCTTTTCATCCCGGCCCGGCCCGATGGCACCCCGGCCCTCGAGCGGAACGCGATGCACATCTGGCCGCGAGGTCGGTTCATGATGATGGCCATGGCCAACCTCGACGGCTCGTTCACCGTCACGTTGTACTTGGCCATGGAGGGCGACAACAGCTTCCGGCAGCTCGCGAGCCGGGCCGAGGTCCGAGCGTTCTTCGAACGGGAATTCCCCGATGCCGTTCCGCTGATGCCGACCCTTCTCGACGACTTCTTCACCAACCCGACCGGCTCCATGGTCACGGTGCGAACCTTTCCGTGGAGCGTTGGCGGCCAGGCGGTGCTGGCGGGCGACGCGGCCCACGCCATCGTCCCATTCTACGGTCAGGGCGCCAATGCCGGGTTCGAGGACTGCCTCGCGCTGATCGCCGAGATCACCCGGTCGCCGACCGACCTGGCGGCCGCCTTCGGTCGCTACCAGACCCGCCGGAAACCGGATACCGAGGCCATCGCCGACCTCGCCATCGCCAACTTCCTCGAGATGCGAGACCACGTGGCGTCGGCCGGCTTTCTCTGGAAAAAGCGTTTCGAGCAGCTCCTCCATCGGCTCTTCCCCCGATGGTTCGTGCCCCTCTACCAGATGATCTCCTTCTCGCTCATTCCCTACGCCGAGGCCCGCGATCGGGCCCACGCCCAGACGCGGGCGATCCGGCGGATCGGGATCGCCGCCGTCTTGGTCGGTGGGGTCGGGATCGTGTTGACTCTCATCCTCTAGCGGCCGGTCCGACCATGACGATCACCTATGCCTCCTATCTGAAGCTCGATCAGCTGCTCGATCTCCAAGTGCCGAAGTCGAGCCCCGCCGAGCACGATGAGATGCTCTTCATCGTCATCCATCAGACCTACGAGCTGTGGTTCAAGTTGACCCTCCACGAGATCGCCAAGATCCATCGGGATTTTCTCGCCAACGACCTCTTCGGGGCCATCGCGACCTTCAAGCGGATCCGGACCATCATGAAGACCCTGGTCGGGCAACTCGACATACTCGAGACGATGACGCCGCTGTCCTTCGCGTCGTTTCGAAATCGGCTTGACACCGCCTCCGGGTTCCAGTCGTACCAGTTTCGGGAGCTCGAGTTCGTGCTGGGCTACAAACGGAGCAACGTGATGAGTGCGATTCCCGACGCCGAGGCCGGCAAGGCCCGGGCCGAGGCCCGATTGACCGAGATGAGCCTGGTCGACGCCTTCCATCGCCTCCTGGTCCTCCGGGGCGCGACGGTTCCCGCGGCCGTCCTCGAGCGCGACGTGCGCCGGCCAACCGAGCCGAACGAAGCCGTGCAAGAGGAGGTCTTTCGGCTCTACCAAGGGCAGCCGGAGATGGTCATCCTGTTCGAGCTGATGACCGATTTCGACGAGGGAATCCAGGAATGGCGCTACCGACACGTCAAGTTGGTGGAGCGCACCATCGGCGCGAAGAAGGGCACCGGCGGCTCGCCCGGCGTCGAGTTCCTGAAGACCTCGCTGTTCAAGCCCCTGTTCCCCGACCTCTGGGCGGTTCGGCATCGGATGTAGTCTCTGCAGAAAATTGCCGATCGGCCATGGCTCGCGACCCGGCCTCTCGCTGTAAACCCTTATGTGACAACAGCATGATCGGGGGCATGGCATTTGCCTCTCCGCCCCGGTCGGGGGGAGAGTCATGCTTCGTCCTTCATCCGGGGTCCGACCGCACCTCGTGGGGCTGGCGCTGATCGCCACCCTTCCGGGTTGCGAGCCGCCTACCAATCAGAGCGATGCGGTCTTCGTCACGATCGAAGCCGCTGGCAAGCCGTTTCGAGCCGGTGGCGGGGCCGTGTTGATCCGGGGCAACCGGGTGGTCCTGAAAGCGCGGGCGTGGCGCCGAGCCGGGCCGGCGGACTCCGTCGAGGTCCCCAACGTCGAGGTCCGGTGGTCGAGCTCCTCGGAGGCCGACGCCACCGTAACCCCGATCGAGAACCGTTCCGCCGAGGTCACCGGGATCCGGTCGACGGCGGCCCCCGTCGAGATCACCGCCGTCGCAGTCGGGTTCGAGAGCGCCCGGGCCGGCGTGGCCGACGTTCGAATCGCCGACCTGCTCGAAGTGGACAGCATCCGCCCCCGGCAGGTTCGGTTTGGCCAGCAAGTCACGGTGCACGGAGTCGGAATCGACGCGGTCGGCCTCGCCACGTTAGGCGCGGGGCAGCTGATACCCGACACCGCGTCCTACTCGGGTCAACGGGGCGGGCTCGGGCGGATGCGGTTCTGGGTTCCGCCCCCCTCGGCCTCGGGTCGAATCCTCGCCGTCGGACCCGGAGTCTTCGTCGCGGCGCCCGACTCGACGGTGGTCGAAAGCCGCGACATCTACGAGCCCAACGACTCCACGCCATGGGTGCTCCGGCTCGACGGTCCCGATCCCCGACCGGGACAGCCGATCTTTCGGATCCTCAACCCGGCCCTCGCCTTCGAGGATCTCCGGAGCGACACCGTCGGCTACGAGTGGTATCGCTTCACCACGGCGACCCCCAATACCGCCTACACCTTCTTCATCGACCCGCCCGGCGGCGGCGGTGGCCACCGCACGTTCATGGGCTCGGCCACCAGCCAGACCGGGCCGCCCCGCCAGTGGAACTGGGCCCTCGGGCCCGGCTTCCAGATCTGCAAGGGGTCGCCATTTCAGCCGCGGGGCGTCCCCCAAGACCAGCTCATTTTCGCATTCCGGCGACTGCCGGCTGGCGCCATCGACCTGATGTCGGAGTACTTCATCGCCGGTCCATACACCCTGATGGTGGTCCAGGGTTACCTGACGACCGACCCGGCGATCGGCCCCGATCGGTTCGAGGAGAACGATCTCTGCGACCTCGCCGACCAGAACTTCGCTTCCGGCGCGCTACGGATCGATCTGACGACGGTGTTCGCTGATACGCTGACCATCGATAATCCGGGCGATGTGGATTGGTTTCGGTTCCGGGTGCCGGGCGTCGGGCCCCAGAAGATCACCGTACGGGCTGGCGCCCCCAACAAGCTCCTCCCGGTCGAGCTGAAGGCCGACGTGGCGGACATCGGGGTCTTCCTCCTCACCACGGGGCCGACCGTTCAGGTCATCGCGGCGCAGCAAACCCGCGATCAGAACAACGAGGCCCTGACGATCGACGTCCCGCCCGGCGAGTACTACGCCGTGGTGATCGACCAGGGCGGCGCCCCAACTCGGTACGGACTCTGCCTCGCCCTCGGCGCGACCTGCGCGGTTCCCAGCGTGTCCGGGGCGGCGTCGGCCCCGACCGCCAACTGGGCGGTCCGGTTCCTGGAGAGCCTCACGCCGGCGTCGCGGGCGGGCGCCGATCCTCGGGGGCCGCGAGGTCGCCGATGATTCATTGTCCCGCCTGCCGCTCCTCGTTGCCCGATTACAGCAAGTTCTGCTCGTCGTGCGGGTCGGTCGTCGCGACGGTGGCCGTCACCGATCCGCCGGTTCCGGGACCCCGACCGAGCGAGCTCCAGCAGCGGCTCAGTCAGGCGCTCTCCGGCCGCTACCGCGTCGGCAAGCTACTCGGCCAGGGGGGCATGGGGGCGGTATTCCTTGCCGACGATCTCGAGCTCGACCGAAAAGTCGCTATCAAGGTGCTTCCGGCCACCGAGTCGAACGACTCCACTTTCGTGGAACGGTTCCGCCGGGAAGCCCGGACCGCCGCCAAGCTCGACCATCCCAACATCATTCCGATTTACCGGGTCGAGAGCACCGGGAACCTCCATTTCTTCGTGATGCGGTTCGTGCCGGGCCGGACCCTCGACGATGTCCTGGCCGACGAGCCAAAGCTCGAAATCGACCGAGCCCGAATCATTCTGATCCAAGCGGCGAAGGCGCTGGGCCACGCCCATCAGCGCGACATCGTCCACCGTGACGTCAAGCCGGCCAACATCATGCTCGACGACCGGCAGGGGGTCGTGCTGACGGACTTCGGGATCTCGAAGGCGGTGCAGGCGACGACCCACCTGACGAGCACCGGGATGATCATCGGGACCCCCTCGTACATGGCGCCCGAGCAGGGTCGGGGCCAGCGGGTCGACGGCCGAGCCGATCAGTACGCGTTAGGCATCGTCGGCTATCTCATGCTGACGGGCGCGCTCCCGTTCGACGCCGACGACGTGTTCGCCCTCATGTTCAAGCACATGAGCGAGCCGCCGCCGCCGATCGCCACCCGCCGGCCCGACCTGCCGGCCGGGTTTGCTCGGGCCATTGGGCGGTCGCTGGCGAAAGATCCGGCCGACCGGTTTCCGACGATGGAGGACTTTGCGCGAGCGCTCGAGCCGACCGGACCGATCGTCGCCCCGACCGAACCGATGGCCCGCCCGACCGAGCGACGTCCGTCCGCCCCGCCCGCCCGCTCGAAACGATGGCCGTGGGTCGTTGCGGCCGCCGCCGTCGGGGTGGGGCTCGCCGCGATCCTGATTCAGGGTCGCCGAGCGGAAACCGCCGGACTCGCCGCGGCCGCGCTGTCGGCGGTTGCCCCGACCGCCCCCGCCATTCGCTCCCTTGCGCCGCCGCCGCCGCCGGCGTCCACCCCGGCGACTCCGGCCGACGGGCCGCCACCTGGCCGCGAGTCGCCGTCTCGAAGCGTCGCTCCGCCGCCCCCGCCCCCGCCCCCGCCCCCGCCATCGGGCCCGGGAGTCCGAGTCGACCGGGCCACCGTGACGATCGGCGTTGATGGGTCGTACGCCACCGTCTACATCGACAACGAGCTGATCGGGGAAACGCCGGTTGTCCGCGAGCTCTCCTTCGGCGACCACGATCTCCGGATCGAGCGGGAGGGATTCAAGACGATTCGGCAGCGACTGGTGGTCGGCGGGCCCACCACTCGGCGATTCACTCTCGAACCGGTCGGTCCGCCATGAGAAACCCGGGTCCCACTCTCGCGCTCATCCTTTGCGTCGCGGCCTCGCCGCTGAGCGGCCAGACGAACCCGCTCGTGCACGAGGCCCAAGCCGCCTACGACAGCCTCGATTTCGCCGGCGCGATCCGGGCTGGTCAGCGAGCGACCCGCGAACGCCTCCCGGCCGCCGACCTCGTCGCGGCCTGGCGGGTCGTGGCGTTTGCGTTCGCCTCGCTCGACAGCGCGCGTCAGGCCCGAGACGCATTCAAGCAGGCGGTTTTCCTCGACCCGGATTGGGCGATCGACGAATCGCGGGTCAGCCCCAAGATCACCAGTCTCTACGGCTTGGCCTTGCGGGAGGTCCTGGTGATTCGCAGTCCCACCGCCGATTCGACCACTTTCGTGGTGGGGCAGGGCGGGGTCGGACTCCGCTTCGAGGTGACTCGCACGGCCCGAGTCCAGGTCAAGGTCTCGGGGGCCGCCGGCACTGGGATCGTCGACTCGATTCGCGGGGACGGACGGCTGGCGTTCCGCTGGGATGGTCGGCTGGCCAATGGGGCGGTTCCCGAGGCGGGGATCTACACCGTAGTCATCGAGGCGACGTCGGGTCGGGATAGCTACGCTCGTTCGCTCCGGCTCCGGGTGACGCCCGGGATCGTGGATACCGCCAATCACTTGGCGTCCCTCCCGGGTTACGACCTTCTTCCCGAAACCGTGGTGCCACCCCGCAACTGGCGACCCTTCGGGCTGAGCTTGCTCACCTCGGCGGTCGCGGGCGGGGCGGCTCTCGCGCTCGAGAGCGGTCAGTTGGGCGGCGGTCCCCACCGCGAGCTGGCGGGCATCAGCGCGGTCTCGATCGGGATCGGGGTGCTCTCGATGCTCCGCAAGCCCGCTCCGGTCCCGTCCGAGGCGAACCTTCGTTACAACCGAATCGTCCGGGACAACCTCTCCCGGGAGAACGCCCGAATCGCGTTCGACAACGAAAACCGCCGCCGCCAGGTGCGCCTCACGATCGCGCCGCTCGGATCGGCCAGCGCGGATGGGAGCGGCCGATGAAGACTCCGGCCTTGGCGGTGTCGATGCTGCTGGCGGTTCCCGCCGCGGCCGCCGGCCAGCAGCTTCGCCTTGCGATCATGGGAGCCGGGAGTGACTATCGGGAACAGTCGGCCTCCCTGGCATTCGATGGAACCGGTGGCGCTGGCCGCGTCGAGATCGCCGCGGGACGTTTCACGGTCGCGGCCACCGGATCCCGGCTCTCGTTCGTGCGGACCGCCACGGCCGCGGTCGACGCCGAGCCGTTCGTTTGGAAGGAACTCGACCTGACCGGCCGATTCCGGTTGGTGAGTATCGTGAGCGTTGAGGTCGGCGCCATGCGACGGTGGATCGAGCCCGACCGAGCGGCCCAGGCGGTGCGGGTCGCCAAGGTCGGTCTCCGCGCCGACTATCCTCTCGCCCCCGGAGCGGACGCCGGGCTGCGGGCGGGGTACCTGACCGGGGCGACCTTCTCGGGCGGTGGGGCCGCCAAGGCCGGCTTGGCGTTAGGCTTCGGGTTGAGTTACGGGGCGAAACGGCGGGGTCCCCGGATCACCGCCGACTACGACTTCCTCCGCATCAATCGCGAAACCACGATCGGCAACCGGATCCCGGTCCCGATCCAGTCGTCGACCGCGCGGGTCGGGCTGCTCCTGATCCTGTAGGGTCGGGCGGACCGCCCACCGGCGCCTCGCGGTTAGGGACCGATCGTCGCAACCACCTTCAGCTCGATCGCGATCGGCGTCGGCAGCGCCCCGACCTCCACGGTGGTGCGCGCCGGCTGATTCGTCTGGAAGTATTCGCCGTAAATCCGATTGAAGGTCGGGAAGTCGTTCTGCATGTCGATCAGGAACACCGTGACGTCGATCATTCGATCCCACCCCGATCCAGCGTCCTCCAGAATCGTCCGAACGTTGGCGAAAACCTGGTGACACTGCTTGGCGATGTCGTGGCCGATGACCATGCCGGCGGCGTCGAGCACGTTGCCGGGAATCTCGTTGCTGCCCGGAACCCGGGGCCCGATCCCCGACAGGAAAAGCAACTGACCGACCCGACGGGCATGGGGATAGGCCCCTACCGGCGTCGGGGCTCGCTCCGACCGCACGACTTCGCTCAACGGGATGTCCGCTGGTTCAGGTTTTCAGACACACATTCTTCGCCTCCGTGAAGAACCGAATGGCTTCGTCGCCGCCCTCGCGGCCGACTCCGCTCTGCCGCATCCCGCCAAACGGGACCCGGAGGTCGCGAAGGAGCCAACAATTGACCCAGATCGTCCCGCACTGCACCGCCTCGGCGACCCGGTGCGCTCGGCCCAGGTCGCGGGTCCACAGCGAGGCCGCCAGCCCGTAGGCGCTCTGATTGGCCAACCCGATGGCGTCGGCCTCGCCGCGAAAGGGAGTGACTGTGACCACCGGACCGAAGATCTCCTCTTGGTTCGTCCGGCACCTCATCGGGAGATCGGTCACGATCGTCGGCGCCACGAAAAATCCGCCGCGGCATCGGACTGGCAGCGAATCGGGGGCGACCGGGCCGCCGCCGAGACGAATGGTCCCTCCCTCCTCCCGGGCGAGCTCGAGGTAGCCCGTCACCTTGTCGCGGTGGGCGGCGCTGATGAGCGCCCCGAAATCGGTGTCGGCGTCGAGCGGATCGCCGATCTTCAAGGCCGATACCGCCGCCGAGAACCGCTCGAGGAATTGATCGTAGATCGAGGCCTCCACCAGGATCCGGGAGCCGCACAGGCAAATCTCCCCCTGATTGGCGAACGCCGAACGGACGATGGTCGGCATGTGGGTGTCGAGATCGGCGTCGGCGAAGATGATGGTCGGGTTCTTCCCGCCCAACTCCAACGTCAGCTTCTTGAACATCGGGGCCGCTGTCCGGGCGATCGCCGCGCCGGTGGCGGTGCCGCCGGTGAAGGAGATCGTTCGGATTGCCGGATGGCCGACGATCGCCGCGCCGGCCCGGGCCCCGAGGCCGTGAACCAGGTTGAGCACGCCGGGAGGGAGGCCCACCTCCCGACAGATCGCGCCTAACGCCTCCGCCGTACTGGGCGTCAGCTCCGACGGCTTGGCGACCGCGGTGTTCCCGGTGGCGATGGCCGGCGCGATCTTCCAGGACAGGAGGTAAAGCGGGAGGTTCCAGGGCGAGATCAACCCCGCGACTCCTCGCGGCCGCCGCAACGTGTAATTGAGAGCGGTGTAGTCGGTCGCGTGGGTCTCCGTCGAGGTGTGGAGTATCGCGGTCCCGAAGAAACGGAAATTGGCGGCCGCCCGAGGGATATCCATCGCCCGCGCCAACCCGATCGGTTTCCCCGTATCGATCGACTCGAGCCGAGCGAACTCCTCGAGCCGGGCTTCGATCCCGTCAGCGATGCGCACGAGGAGCCGGGACCGCTCGGCCGCCGGCATCATTGACCACGCCGGAAAGGCCCCTTCCGCCGCGGCAACCGCTTCGGCCACGTCCGCCTCGCCGCTCGAGGGCACCCGGGCGACGATCGTCCCCGTCGCCGGGTCGATCTTGTCGAGGTAGTCGCCTCCTCGCGGCCCTACCGGCTCGCCGCCGATGTAATTGGCGATGGTTCGCAAGTCCGCTCGATCCGTGCTATCCACCTTATTCACAAACATTCAATCCGGCCGCCGTCGACCGGCAGGCTCACCCCGGTGATGTAGCCGGCTGCGGGGCTCGCCAGGAACACCACCGCCGCGGCGATCTCCTCGGGCGTGCCGAAGCGACGCAGGGGGATCTCCGACTCCATCCCCTTTTCGATCTCGGCGCGGCTCACTCCCGCAGCCGCGGCCCGGTTGGCGATGATCGCGTCGAGTCGGCCGGTGCGGGTGGCGCCCGGCAGCACGTTGTTGACCGTGATCCCGTCGGGGCCGAGTTCGCCCGCCAACGTCTTGGCCCAGCTGGCGACGGCGCCCCGCGTCGTGTTGGAGACCCCGAGGCCCTTGATCGGTTGCCGGACCGAGGTCGAGACGATGTTGATGATCCGTCCGTAGCCGCTCGCCCGCATCCCGGGAATCACCGCCTGTGCTAGGAGGTGGTTCCCGAGCAGGTGCTGGCGAAAGGCGGCGACGAACGCCTCGGGCGACGCCGAGGCGATCGGCCCCGCGGGCGGCCCACCACTGTTGTTGACGAGCACCTGGATCGGCCCGTGGGACGCGATCCATCCCTCGACCGCCGTTCGGACCGCGAGAGGGTCGTCGAGGTCGCCGGCGATCGAATCGTGGGGCGGTCCGGCGCTCGGCTGGGGAAGGGAAGCCCGGGCCTGTTCCAACCGACCGGGGTCCCGGGCGACCAGGAGAATCCGGGCTCCGGCCGCGGCCAGGCCGACCGCCGCGGCGGAGCCGATGCCTTGAGTGCCGCCGCAAACCAAGGCGGTCTTGCCGACCATTGTCATGGGCCGGAAGCTACGAGAGGGAGCGCCTCGCCGGGAGTATCGTGGGCCGGTCCGCTCAGGCAGCCAGCTTCAGATCAGCACGAACTCGGTTGAGCGCCCGGCGCACCAGACTGAACTGGTGGGCCGTGGTGTGGAGAATGTCTTCGAGGCCGGTCCATTCGGCCAACCGGTGTTCGGAGGCTTCCGCGAAGCCCCGCTGGCCGAGGGTCTCGTAGTATTCGAGGTGAGGCCCCCCGCGACGGATTCGCCGGGCGTGGATCCGGTCGGGAAAGATCCCCGTGAGCCAGAGCGCGTAGTTGCCCAGGTGGACGGACACCCGGAAGTGGCGGTCGCCGGTCGACTGGGCGAGATCGGTGAGGATGTCGACCAAATAGTGGTGGTCGTGATCGTCGACCGCGCCGATTTGATTGGCCCGGCGGCGGATCCCGAACTCCCGCAACATGGCGGCGCAGTAGTCGGCGATCGCCCGATCGTCGAGTCCCTCATCGACCAGCGCGTGGCGGACCAGCACGTAGAAGAACAGCGAGGTAGAGGGGCCGGGCATCGCGCCAGCGAGCAGGTAGCGGCGGAGGTCGGGACGGTCGAGGACTTGATCGAGCCCGGCTCGGAGCAGCTCGCGGTCGGGTTCGCCTCCCGAGCCGCCCAAACAGCGGATCACTAGGTCGAGGTCATTCGTCGTTAGGTGACTTCGGGCATCCGCGGTGATCACCTCGGGCCTCCTTCCCGTGGCCTCGGTCGGACTCGTCGTCGAACCCGCCCGGCCGCATCGTTCAATTCTCGGGCCAGGGGAGGGTTGCCAATCGGCGGGACTCGCCGTATCCTCCTCTGTATACAATTTCCCTGCCATTTTCAACTGGGCTATCGATCGCAGACTCGTGTCGTTCGGACTGTGTGTCTTCGACACGATCGAGCCGACGCGATTTCCGTAATGCCTTGTGGCATTGCGGGTTATCACGGCGGCCAAACCGGGTACGACGGTTGCTTCGGGGGGAAACGGTTCCGGCGCGACTCCGGGGAGAGGGCGCCGAACCGGCCGGGTGGACCGCCCCCGAGGGAGCCCGTCGGCCTCGGAAAACGGCGAAGGAGCCGGCCACGAACGGGGAGGCAATTCCGCGATTTCCGTCCTCGAAAGGGGACACATCGATTGCAATCCGAACCTGGGTTTTGGGCGTGCGGGGCCGGTGGACCGCTCAAAGAAGGCGTGCGGACCGACGGGAGGAGAAGGTCGTCGGGGGGCGAGGCTGACTCCCGACCGATGGGTCCGACCGTAGGGGTTTGATACGATTCGTTACTCAACTCGAGTGCTTCACATGGAGGCAGGGTCAATGCGTCGACTGAGGAGTCTGTTGGGATTCGTTTGGCTGCTCGCGGGTGTGACCGTCGCCCAGGCGCAGCAAACGACCGTCAGTGGGAAAGTGACCGATCAGGGGAGCGGGCAACCCCTCGCAGGTGCTCGAATTCAGGCAACGGGAACGAACTACGTCGGGGTGACCACCGACCAGGGGATCTATACCCTGAGAGGAGTCTCGGCGGGAACCTACTCGCTCCGGATCGTCAGGCTCGGGTACGCCTCCCAGACCAAATCGGTGACGGTCACCGCTGGGCAGCCCGCGACTCTCGATTGGGCCTTGGCGTCGGTGCCGTTCACCCTCGAGGAAATCGTCACGACCGCGACGGGCGAGCAGTTGAAGCGCGAGTTGGGCAACACGGTCGCCAACATCGAGACCTCCCAGCTCGTTCAACAGGCCCAGACTCCCGACCTCAGCTCGGTGCTCAACGGCCGGGTGGCGGGGGTCACCGTCATTCAAAACGACGGCGTGGCAGGGTCGGGGTCGCGGATTCGAATTCGCGGCATCAGCTCGGCCTCGCTGTCGAACGATCCGTTGCTCTACGTCGACGGGGTTCGGGTCGCCGAGCGCGGGGCCGCGCTCTCGATTTACGCCGGGGGTGGCTCGCCGTCGTTCCTGAACGACATCAACCCCGAGGAGATCGAGAACATCGAGATCGTCAAGGGCCCCTCCGCCGCGACGCTCTACGGGACCCAAGCTGCCAACGGGGTAATCCGGATCACCACCAAGCGCGGTAAGGCCGGCCCCGCCAAGTGGACGCTCTACTCCGAGCAGGGCTTGGTCTCGGATCCCAGCAAGTACCTCGACGTCTGGTTCTCGCAGCGGGCCAATGGGCCCGGTCAGTGCTTCCCGTTCCAGCAGGCGCTCGGTCAGTGCACGATCTCGGGACTCTTTCACAAGAACCTGATGCGTGACGAGCCCTATCGGTCCCTGAAGTCGGGATATCGCTACCAGTATGGTGCCCAGGTCGCCGGCGGGACCGATGCCGCTCGCTACTTCGTCGCCGCCGAATTCGAGGATCAGGAGGGGCTCTTCAAGATGCCCCAGTCGGAAATCGACTTCCTGAAGAACATCCGAGGCGACGTCCCGATTCGGGCCAACCAGCTCGATCCCAACCACCTCCGCCGGATCAATCTGCGGACCAACCTCAACGCCAACTTGTCGAGCAAGGCGGACGTTTCGTTGTCGATGGGCTACACCAACAACGACAACCTGATCCCCCAGACCGGCGACAATCTCGAAGGGGTGCTCGCGGCGGCCACCTACGGCACCGCCGATCCCAACGCGCCGAGCGCCTTCGGGTTCGCCCGGCCGGCCTTCGGATTCGCCAACACGATCTATCGGAAGAGCAACCACTTCATCAACAGCGGCACCGCCAATTTCCGGCCCACCAACTGGCTCTCGACCCGGGCCACCGCCGGCCTCGATTACATCGGGTACGAGGATCAGGGGCTGGCCCGCAACGGTGAGTCGTGTCCCTTCTGCGGCGCGGGCGAAGGGTATCGATCGCTCAATCGGTTCCAGAGCTACAAGTATTCGGTCGACGTGGGCGGGACGGCCACGTTCCAGCTGACCAACCGGATCGGCTCGAAGACCTCGGTCGGCGGTCAGTACAATCGCGACAACTTGACCGTGTCTCGGAACACCGGCCTGGTATTGCCGCCTGGGGCCGAGACCTTCACCGGCGCGGCCAACAAGACATCGGGCGAGCAGACGACCCGGTTCGTCACGCTCGGGACCTACGTCGAGCAGCAGTTGAGCCTCGATGACCGGCTCTTCGTCACCGGCGCGGTGCGGATCGATCAAAACAGCGCGTTCGGCCCCGACAGCCGCTCGGCCACCTACCCGAAGATCTCCGGGTCCTGGGTCGCGCTCGAGCAAAAGGCCGGCGGGTTGATCACCTCGCTCCGTCTCCGGGCCGCCTACGGCGCCTCGGGGCAGCAACCGGGGCCGCTCGACGCGCTCCAGTATTACACCGGGACCTCGAACGCGGTCTTCGGCGGCAGCCAGCCGGGCGTCAGCTTGGGTGACCTGAACGCTTTCGCGAACGGGTTGGGCAACCGGCTGCTCCGGCCGGAACGATCGCAGGAGATCGAAACCGGATTCGATGTCGGCCTGTTCGGCGGCCGGGTCAATCTCGAGGCGACACTGTATCGGAAGAACACCAAGGACGCCCTCGTGCAGCGGCTCCTCGCCGGCTCGCTGGGTGCCACCAACCAGCGGACCGACAACGTCGGCCGAGTCCGCAACGAGGGCTTCGAGATCTCGTTGTTCACCCGGGTGCTCGACGCCCCCAATTTCCAGTGGGACGTCCAGGTCGAGGCGTCGGGCAACAAGAACCGGTTGCTCGAGTTGGCCGAAGGGATTCCGCCGCTCACCGGGTTCGGGTTCCAGCAGCGGGTCGGCTACCCGCTCTACGGTGGGTGGTGGCCGCGAATCAAGAGCTATAATGACGCCGACAACAACGGCATCATCTCGCCCAACGAGGTGACCACGACCGACGAGCCCGAGTTCCTCGGGCCAACCATCCCCACCCGAACCCTCTCCCTGGGGAACAACGTCACCTTATTCAAGGGACGGGTGACCATTGGCGGGCAGGTCGAATACAAGGGGGGCTTCAACTCCCTCGAAGTGAGTACCCTGTTCCAGTGTCTGTTCGTTCAGAATTGCCGAGCGATCACCGATCCGACCTCGTCGCTGTTCGACCAGGCCCGAGCGGTTTCCGGGGTCTTCGGTGACTACGCCGAGGATGCCTCCTTCGTGCGGCTGCGGGAGGCGAACATCGGGCTGAGGTTGCCGGCCAAGTGGGCCGGAATGATCGGGGCGTCGAACGGCACCGTCACGCTCACCGGCCGCAACCTCCTCCTTTACCTGCCGAACTTCAATGGCTGGGACCCGGAGATCAACACCGCGGCTGGGCTGGCCGGCGATGGACCGAATTACAACTTCGTCCAGCCCGGGCAACCGAGGTTCTTCACGTTCCGCGTCAACCTGACTTACTGACCGAGCGAACCGACCGAAGCGGCTCGAAGCCGATTCGACAAGGAGATTAATGAGATGAGCGGACAGATTGGTACGACGACTCGGGGAACCTTCCGGCGCTGGCTCGCGGTCGGGGGCGCGGTACTCGCTCTTGGCTGCTCCACCGACGAGATTTTGCAGGTCGAACGTCCCGACATCATCGACCCAGGCGCGGTCACCGGCGCCTTGGGAGCCACCGCGCTGTACAACGGCGCCATCGGCGACGTGGCCTACGCCCAAGGGACGTTCGGTGGGCTGATGTTGGCCCAAGGGCTCTTCAGCGACGAGTTCCGGTTCGGGGGCACGCCGCCTGAGGTGCGCCAGTTCGATCTCGGGGCCATTCTCCGGGAGAACTCGTTCTCCCAGACCATTTGGCTCAACCTCCATCGGGGTCGTCAGGCGGCCGAGAAGGCCGCGGTCGCGGTGGCCAACGTCAGCGCCGCCGACGGCCGGATCGCGGAGCTGAAGGGGCTCGGCGCCTTGGTCACGATCTGGATCGGCGAGACCTACTGCAGTGGGACACCGTTCAGCGATTACGGCCCGCCGGAGTCGTACGGGAATCCGCTGACCAGTCAGCAGACGTTCGATCGGGCGATCGGTCTCATCAACGAAGGTCAAGCGATCGCGGCAGCCTCCGCTCGGGTCAAGAATTTCCTGGCCGTGCTCAAGGGTCGGGCCCTCCTCAACAACGCTCAGTTTGCCGCGGCCGCGACGGCGGTTGCCGCGGTCCCGACGGATTTCGTCTATGAGGTCTTGTTCTCGGCGGCCGACGCCCGAACCCAGAACACCATGAAGGCGTTCATCTACGACTTCGACTACTTGTCCGTGTCCGACGGCGAGGGTGTCAACGGGCTCAACTTCGCCTCCGCCGGCGACCCCCGGGTTCCGGTGACCCAGGACTTCGGTCCGGTCTCGCGTTTCGACGGCAAGACGCCGATGTACCAGTTCCCCCTCTACAACACCTTCGGGACTCCGATCATCAATGCTTCCGGTATCGAAGCACGGATGATTCAGGCCGAAGCTGCGCTGCAGGCCAATGACATCAACGGCTGGCTCGGGCGGCTCAATGAGGCTCGGGCGACTCGGGCGTCGCTCAACCCGCTGACCGACCCGGGTACCGCCGCGGCCCGGGTCAACCTGATGTTCCGCGAGCGAGCGTTCTGGATGTTCGCGACGGCTCACCGACTCGGTGACATGCGTCGGCTCGCCCGGGCGCCGTATAGCCGCCCGGTCACCTCGGTCTTCCCGACCGGGCCGTACCACAAGGACAACCTGACTCGCGGCAATCAAGGCAGCATCATCGTGCCGCAAACCGAGGACAACAACCCGAACTACGACAAGGCGGCCTGCGACGCGTCGAAGGCCTGAGAACGGGGTTGCGGAGAAGATCGAGAAGGAGCCGCCGCGAGGCGGCTCCTTCGTTTCTCCCCGTCCGCTCCTGCTAGATTTGGTCCCTCATGATCGATCGCCCTTGGTGCCTCGACACCCTGACCCGTCTGGTCCAGATCAACTCGATCAACCCGTCGCTCCGACCCGGTGCACCGGGCGAAACGGAGATCGCCGAGTACGCCGCTAGTCGGATGGCCGAGCTGGGATTGGAGGTGGAGCGGCACGAGCCGGTGGTCGGGCGGGTCAGCGTCACCGGCCGGCTCCGCGGCTCGGGCGGCGGCCGGAGCTTGATGCTCAATGGTCACCTCGACACCGTCGACGTCGACGCCATGGCGGAGCCGTTTTCGGGAGCGGTGCGCGACGGGAAGCTCTATGGCCGCGGCTCCTACGACATGAAGGGGAGCGTTTCCGCGTGCCTGGCGGCGGTCAAGGCGCTGCGTGATTCGGGCGCCCCGCTCAAGGGCGACGTGATCGTCGCGGCCGTCGCCGACGAGGAGTATGGCAGCATCGGGACGGCCGATCTCGCGGCCCGGATCGAGGTCGATGGGGCCATCGTCACCGAGCCCACCGCCCTGGACGTTTGCCTCGCGCACAAGGGCTATCTCTGGATTGAGGTCGAGACCAAGGGGCGGGCGGCTCATGGCAGTCGGTTCACCGAGGGAATCGACGCCAACATGAGGATGGGGCGAGTCCTGACCGAGCTCCAACGGCTCGAGCGGGAATTACGGGCTCGGCCGCCCCATCCGTTGGTGGGACCCCCATCGTTGCACGCCGCCACCCTCCAGGGCGGCACCGGCCTCAGCACCTATGCCGAGCGGTGTCGGCTGGAAATCGAGCGGCGGACGGTCCCCGGCGAAACCGAGGCCTCGGTGATGGCCGAGATCGACGCCGTCCTCGCCCGTGCGCGGGAAGCCGACCCGACGATCGAGGCGACCGCCAAAGCCTTTTTCGTTCGGGAGCCGTTCGGGGTCCGCCCGACCGTCCGGCTCGTCGAGGCGCTCGCGAGCGCCGCGACCGGGGTGCTTGGCCGCTCGCCCCGGATGGTAGGCGACACGCCGTGGATGGACTCGGCGTTGCTCGCGGCAGCCGGCGTCGAGACGGTGGTGTTCGGGCCGACGGGAACGGGGGCTCACGCGGCGGTTGAGTGGGTCGAGCTCGAAAGCGTCTACCGGACGGCCGAGATCCTGGCGGCCACCGCCGCCTCGTACTGTGGTTAGGCAATGAATCACGTCTTCGGTCGGTTCACCGATCTCGAGTTGCCGACGGTGGTTCGGGGCGAGGGGCTCTATCTCTTCGACGCCACTGGCAAGCGGTATCTCGATGCCTGCGGTGGCGCCGCGGTCTCCTGTCTCGGCCACGACGACCGCCGGGTGACCGAGGCGATCCGGGAGCAGCTCGAGAAAGTCGCTTACACCTCGACCGTCTTCTTCACCAACGAGCCCGCCGAGCGGCTGGCGGACGAGCTGGTGCGCGACGCTCCAGCGGGGCTCACGCGGGTGTTCTTCGGAAGCGGTGGGTCGGAGCAGGTCGAGGGGACGCTCAAGCTGGCTCGCCAGTATTTCGTGGCAAAGGGCGAGCCGCGCCGGACTCGCTTCATCTCCCGCCGGCAGAGTTTCCACGGCAACAGCCTCGGCGCGCTCGGCGTCACCGGTCACGTCAAGCGGCGGGAGCCCTACCTCCCCCTCATCGTCGACGCCGAGCACGTCGCGCCCTGCTACCAATATCGCGGGCTCCGAGACGGCGAGACCGAAGCGGCCTACGGTGAGCGGGTCGCGAACGAATTGGAGGAGGCGGCCCAGAGGTTGGGCCCCGATACGGTCATTGCTTTCGTCGCCGAGACGGTGGTGGGGGCGGCGTTAGGGTGCGTGCCGGCGGTACCCGGCTACTTCCGGCGGGTTCGGGAAATCTGCGACCGCCACGGGATCCTTCTCATCTTGGACGAGATCATGAGTGGGATGGGGCGAACCGGCGTGCGCTTCGCCTGCCAGGACGACGAGGTGGCGCCCGATCTCTTGGTCCTCGCCAAGGGTCTCGGCGCCGGGTACCAGCCGATCAGCGCCACGCTGGTATCGACCGAGATCTACCAGACGATCGCCAAACATCACGGCCACCTCGTGCACGGGCACACTTATCAGTCGCACGCCGCGGCGTGTGCCGGGGCGCTGGCGGTGCAGCGGGTCATTCGGGAGGACAAATTGCTGGAGAACGTCCGCCACCAGGGCCGGCTCCTCCACCAGGCGTTGACCGACCGGCTTGGCAATCATCCCCACGTCGGCGACATTCGGGGTCGGGGCCTCTTCTGGGGGATCGAGTTCGTGGAGGATCGGGCCTCCAAGCGCCCCTTCGATCCTCGCCGGGCCATCGGGTGGAACCTCTCCCGAACGGCGCTGGCCGACGGGCTCGTCGTCTACCCGGGGAGCGGAACCGTCGACGGGCTCTCGGGAGACCACCTCATCGTGGCCCCGCCGTACAACGTGACGGCGGCCCAGATCGAGGAGATCGTCGACGCGCTCGAGACGGTCATCGTGGACATGCTCGGTCGTTAGGAATGCCTCTACAGATCACTTGGGATGAAATCATGACGCCGTGGTACCTCAGCTTGCTCGTCGTCGCGGTTCCCGGATTCGTCGCCGCGCAAACCGACGACGCGATCCTGGTTCGTGGTGGCACCATCCACACCGCCGCCGGCGAGCCGATCCGGAACGGCGCCGTCCTGCTCCGCGGCGGGAAGATCGTCGCGATCGGAGCCAACGTGCCCGTTCCCGCCGGCGCCAAGATCATCGACGCGACCGGCAAGGACGTCGTGCCTGGCATGATCGACAACCACTCTCACATCGGGGCGAAAGCAACCGACCTCAACGACGCCCCGATGGTGATTGGCCCGCAGCACCGGTTCATCGATGTGCTCGACGTCAACTCGGAGGAGTGGAAGCGGGCCGTCTCGGGCGGGGTCACCACGGTCGTGACCGGGCCGGGTAGCGGCGAGAACGTCAGCGGGATGGCCACCGTCGTCAAGACGTTCGGCGACGACCTGACCAAGCGAGTCCTGCTCGAAAAAGGTGGGATGAAGTTCGCGATGGGGGCCAAGTCGAGAGAGCGGTATCCGACGACGACCATGGGCGTGGCCGCCAGCCTTCGCCAGTACCTCATCAAGACCCAGGAGTATGTGGCGGCTCAGAAGAAATGGGAGGACGACGGCCGCAAGGGCAATCCGCCGGCCCGCGACCTCGGCTATGAGTCGATGGCCGAGGTCCTGGCCAAGACGACCTACGTCCGAGCCCACGTCCACTCGGCCAGTGATGTCATGACCCTGGTGCGGCTCAAGGACGAGTTCGGATTCGACCTGACGCTCCACCACTCGACCGAGGCCTACAAAGTGGCGCCCGAGCTGGCCAAGCGGGGCATCTCCGCGGTGGTCCTCCCGTTAGGCCCCCGAATCGGGCTCACCGAGGACGCGATGGCCGGCCCCTACGCGCTCTGGAAGGCCGGCGTCAAGATCGCGATGCACGCCGACGCGCCGGTCATCGATCAAAAGTGGCTCCGGCTCTGCGCCGCGCTGGCGATGCGGTACGGGATCCCCGATGAGGAGGCCCTCAAGATGGTGACGATCAACGCCGCCGAGATCGCCCGAGTGGCCGATCGGGTCGGCAGCCTCCAGGTTGGGAAGGACGCCGATCTGGTGATCTTCGACGGGCCCTGGTACGAGCCGAAGTCGCGGGTCGACACCGTCATCGGCGACGGCAAAGTGATCTTCGAGCGCTCGGAGGGCAACTGACATGCGAGCCCGGTCCCCCTCCGTCCTATCCGTCCTATCCGTCCTATCCGCCCTATCCGCCCTATCCGTCCTATCCGTCCTATCCGTCCTATCCGCCCCTCTCATCGCCCAGGAGCGACCGATCGTCATTCGGGGCGGGACGGTGCTACCGGTCAGCGGGCCGGCGATCCCCAACGGGATCGTGGTGCTGCGCGGCGGCAAGATCGTCGCGGTGGGCGCCAGCGTCCCGGTCCCCACCGGCGCCGAGATCGTCGACGCTCGAGGTCGATACGTGATGCCCGGCGTCATCGACGCCGCTTCTCACATCGGGATCGGAGCCTCCGACCTGAATGAAGCGAGCGATCCGATGACCCCGGCGCTGCGGGCGTTCGAGAGCTACAACCCATATGGCGAGTTCGGATCGGGGACCAGTGGGCCCCTCCGTAATCGAGAGCTGCTGTCCGGGGGCGTCACCACCATGTACATCGCCCCGGCCGACGCCGCCCTCCTCGGTGGGCAAGGCGCGGTCGTCAAAACCGCCGGTCCTAATCTCGATGGGGTGGTGGTTCGGGAACCGGCCGCGATGGACATGACTCTCGGCACGCCGCCGAAGACCGCGGCCCGGGCTCGCAACCGCGATCCCTATACGAGGATGGCCGAGGTAGCGATGCTCCGGCAAATCCTGATCAAGGCCCAGGAGTACCAGCGGACCAAGCAGCAGAATCCGGCCCACCCTCGCGATCTTGGCATGGAAGCGTTGGGGCGACTGCTGTCCCGCGAGATTCCCGGCCGGATTCAAGCGAACGCCGCCACGGACATCCGGGCGGCTCTGCGGCTGGCGCAGGAGTTCGGGTTCGATCTCATCGTCGATGGCGGGGCAGGGGCCTGGGAGTTTCGCGACGAGCTCGCCGCTCGGCGGGTCCCCGTCGTCCTCGGGCAGGTGTCTCATCCGTACGTCAGCAACGAGGAAATCCCCGACACCCAGGACTACCCTCCGGTCGATGAGCGGCTGCCTGCCCGCCTCACGGCCGCGGGCATCAAGACCGCGATCGCCACGTTCTCGCGGGCCTTCGGATCGCTCGCTCCGGCCGGATCGGGCAAATGGCTCCTCGTCGACGCCGCGATTGCCGCTGGGTTCGGCATGTCCGAAGCCGACGTTCTCAAAGCCGCCACCCTGGTACCGGCAGAGATTCTCGGCGTCGCGGGTCGGGTCGGGTCGCTCGAGGTGGGCAAGGACGCCGACGTGGTGATCCTCGACGGCCCGCCGCTCAGCGTGAAGACCTGGGTCCAGCGGGTGTATGTGAATGGCGAGCTGGTGTATCAGAAATAAGACGGGAAAGACGGATAGGACGGATAGGACGGTTGGTCAGCACCCAGCCACCCACCCTCCATCCCTCCTAACCCGTCCTACCCGTCCTACCCGTCCTAACCGTCCTACCCGTCCTAACCAAGGAACCCTCTCCCAATGTGCCGCTATCGCGCCGACACGATCGGCTCCATGCTCCGGCCGCCCACCTTGCTCGCCGCTCGGGAGCAGCACCGAGCCGGCCTCCTCGATGAGGCGTCGTTCAAGGCGATCGAGGATCGAGCGGTCGATCTGTGCGTCGCCGTCCAAGAGCTCTCCGGCATCGAGGTCGTGACCGATGGCGAGATGCGCCGCAACGTCTTCGCTTCGAGCTTGGCCGAAGCGGTGGAGGGTTTCGACACGGTTGCCGGCAATACGGTTGACTGGTTCACCTTGGAGGGGAAGAAAGAGACCAGCCCGGTCACGGTGGGAATCGTCAGCAAGATGAAACGGAAGCGGCATCTTTCCTCGGAGGAGTTCGTCTACCTCCGGGGCCGGACCCGCTTGCCGACCAAAATGACGATTCCGAGCCCGACGATGTACGCCTACTACTGGGTTCCGGGCGTCAGCACCGCGGCCTATCCCAGCACCGATGCGTACATGGCGGACGTCACCGACATCCTCAAAGATGAGGTGCGGGAGCTGGTACGGTTAGGCTGCAACTATATCCAGTTCGACGCGCCTGAGTTCGGGATGGTGCTCGATCCTCACCAGCAGGAATGGTTTCGGAGCAAGGGGTTCGAGCCGATGAAGATGGTGCATGATGGCATCGAGATGATGAATGCCATCATGGCCGGTCACCACGATCGTTGCACGTTTGGGCTGCACGTGTGTCGGGGCAACGACGCCAACCGCTACATGGGGAAGGGAAGCTACGGACTGATCGCCGAAGAGATTCTGCGGCGAACCGAGGCGAGGGTATTGCTGCTCGAGTACGACGACGAGCGGAGCGGGGACTTCTCCCCGCTGAAGCGAGCGGCGGACGACAAGATCGTCTGCCTTGGCCTCGTGACCACCAAGCGCCCTCGGGAGGAAACCGAGGATGAGTTGATCGGGCGGATCCACGAGGCCGCGAAGTTCGTCCCGCTGGATCGGCTCAGTCTGAGCACTCAATGCGGGTTCGCTTCGGTTGCAAAAGGAAACAACATTCCGTTCGAGTTGCAGGAACGAAAGCTGGCGTTGGTGGCTCGGGTCGCCAGGCGGGTTTGGGGGTGATTGTTGGCGCGGAGGGTGCAATAGTCATCCGCTGAAGGCCTCGAACGCTCCGGATTGTTGTTGGTCGGACACGCACGGCGTGTCGATTCGACACTGGTGGCGTGGCGTCTCGATTGGGTTGGAGGCTGGGGCCTGGGGGAGAACCCGGAATCTGGGAAGGGTTGCCCCCTTGCAGCTTGGCGGTTTTGTAGCCACAATTGTATACACACGGTGCCACAGTTCGCTCACACCTTTTGAAGGCTCTCGCGGAGGACCTATGGCGTCTCACGTCGTGAAAGCAGCGCGGGCGTTGATCGGCACCCTCGGGGTCGCCCTGGCGACCGCCGGGTGGTTCGCTTCGCCGCTCGCCGCCCAGGCAGGTTCGGTGGCCGGCACCGTGGTCGACTCGAAGAGTGGCCGCCCCCTCGCGGACGCGGCGGTGCGCGTCGAGAACGCCGACCAGGCCGCGCGAACCGGGACCCGAGGCGAGTTCCGGCTCACCGGCGTCGCGGGAACGACGGTTCGCTTGCTGGTTACCCGGATCGGGTACCAGCCGCTGACCGCGACGGTGAGCGTCGGGAATCAGACGATCAAAGTCGAGCTCAACGAGATGGTGGTGAAGCTCGACGAGCTGGTCGTCACCGGCACCGCGGGCGACCAACAGAAACGGACCATCGGCAACTCGGTGGGTCAGGTCCAGGTCTCCAATACCCTCCAACTGGCCGGTCCGCCGCGCAAGATCCAAGATCTCATTTCGGTCAACGTGCCGGGGGTCCGGATCATGCGAGCGAGCGGCGCCGTCGGCACCGGCGGCACGACCAGAATCCGGGGCTCGGGCAGCCTGAGTCTTTCCAACGAGCCGCTGATCTACATCGACGGGGTCCGCTCCAACAATCAGTCGGCGGTCGCGAGCTACGGCTTCAACGGGCAGGAAAAGCCGAGTCGGATCAACGACCTGAACCCCGAGGAAATCGAGTCGATCGAGATCCTCAAGGGCCCCTCGGCCGCTACCATCTACGGGACCGAAGCGTCGAACGGGGTCATCCAGATCATCACCAAGCGCGGTCGGGCCGGTCGGCCGACAATCGAAGGTCATATGGACGCGGGGGCCAACTGGATTGCCAATCCGGAGGGCCGTTATCCCGAGAACTACTATCTCCGCCGCGGCGGCGACTACCGAAACGCGGCCGACATCAAGGTCTTCAACCCGCAAACCTTCCAGCGGGAACGCAACATCCAGCGGATGGGGCTGGACGGGAAGCTCCACGGACCGGGCATCTTCACGACGGGCACTCCGATCGCAGGGGGAGCCAGCATCAGCGGCGGGACCGACCAGCTCCGGTACTTCTTCTCGACCGATTTCAATCGGGACGAGGGCGCCGTCGACTACAACTGGCAGAACAAGTACAGTGGTCGAGCCAACCTGAGTTATTCCACCGCGGACAGCAAATTCAAGATCGATCTGAGCCTCGGCAACATCCGCTCGCGGACCCGCGGGGCCTCAGGGACTCAGCCAGTCACCACGACCATCATGTGGGCCTGCAACTTCCCCTGGTGCGAGCCGAGCGGGGCAGATACCACCAAGACCGGTTGGAACGGGGCCGGGCACGGGTTCCAGTTCTATCGGCCGGAGGACTACTACGGGGTCGAAGGCTTCGACAACATCGACCGGACCACCTTCAGTCTGCAGTTGAACCACCGCCCGACGCCGTGGCTCCGCCATCGAATGACGATCGGCCCCGACTTCACCAACAACAAATCATCGCAGCTCGTCTTCCGCGACCCGACCGGCTACAACCCGTTCTTCGCCGCGAGTCTGGGTCAGAAACTGTCGCAATCCCTTCGGAGCACGTTCCTGACGATCGACTACGGCGCGAGCGCCGACTGGAACATTTCCAAGGATCTCATCGCCTCGACGGCGGCGGGGGTCCAGTACTACTACAAACAGTTCGACCAGCAGATCTCGCAAGGGTTCGAGTTCCCGGTCCCCGGAATTCCCGGTGACGTTGGCAGCGGCGCCCGGCGAGACGCGATCGAGTCGTTCCAGGAGAACAAGACCTTCGGCGTCTACGGGCAGGAGCAGCTGGCGTACAAGAACCGGCTCTTCCTGACCGGCGCCCTCCGGGCCGACGGCAACAGCGCCTTCGGGGCCAACTTCTCGGCGGCCTACTATCCCAAGCTGAGCTTCTCGTGGGTGCTCTCGGACGAGCCGTTCCTCGCGGGATCGAACATCTTTTCGCAGCTCAAACTGCGCGGCGCCTGGGGCAAGGCCGGCCTCCAGCCGGACGTGTTCTTCGCGATCCAGACCTACGGTGCTGCCGTCGGTTCCGCCGGACTCGGTGGAGTCACCCCTCGCAACTTCGGGAACCCGGACCTCAAGCCGGAAGTCGGGGTCGAAACCGAGGTCGGGTTCGACGCCGGCCTCTTCAATCAGAAGCTGGGAATCGAGTTCACCTTCTACAACAAGGACATCCGGGACGCGATCATTTCAGCGCCCTTGCGCCCGTCGCGCGGGTTTCCCGGGGTTCAGTTCCTCAACATCGGCAAGACCCGCAACCGCGGGATCGAGTTGGCCCTCGACGGCTCTCCGTTCAACACCAGCGGTTTCGGTCTCGACCTCCGGGGGACGATCGCGACCAACGGCAGCACGATCCAGACCCTGGGCGAGAACATCGCCCCGCTGTTCGTGGGGTCGAGCTACATCCAGCAGTGGAACGTCGCTGGATACGCCCCCAACGCATTCTTCTACCGGAAATACCTGAGCGCCGACGTGGTGCCTGGCAACGTCGGTGGCATCTGGACTCTACCCAACGTTGCGAATGCGATGTGTGAGGGTGGCACCAGGATTCCTGGCACCAACCTCTCGGCGGGTGGCGGGGCGGCGGTTCCCTGTGCCAGCGCGCCGCTGATCTACGCCGGTCGCCCGACGCCATCCTGGAACGGTTCGTTCAGCGCCACGCTCCGAATCGGCTCCAAGCTGCGGGTTCTCGGGCTGGTCGACTACGTCGGCGGTCATCACGCGGTGGTCGGCGACGTGGGTGCCCAACACACCTTCTTCCGTAACTCCTTACAGTCGATCGTCGGGAATCCGATCATCGAGGCGATGCGCGCCGACCCCAACGGGCCGGGGGCGGCCGGTCTCATGGACGCCGGGTTCGCGCGGCTCCGGACCGTGTCGGCCACGTACGACCTCCCGACGTCAGTGTCGCGCTGGATCGGAGCCAGCCGAGGCTCGATCACGCTGGCGGCGGAGAACATGGCGTTCCTGTGGAGGGCTCAGAAGGACTCCTTCGGCGCCAAGTGGATCGATCCCGAGCTGCTCCCGAATCGCTCCACCGACACCAACGGGAATTTCGGCTATACCCAGGAGTCCTGGCCGCAGTTGGCTCGGATCCGAACCACCGTTCGGTTCACCTTCTAACCAGCGACGAGCGAAAGGAGACGATCCATGAAATCCCGTTCCTACGTACTGCTCGTCGCCACGATGGCCGCGGCGGGTTGCAGCAACCTGCTCGAAGTACAGTTCCCGGGGCAGATTCCGACTGACAACATCGCCAGTCCCTCGCTCGCCGCGGTCTTGACCCGCAGCGTCATCGGCGACTTCGAGTGCGCCTACAGCAACTACATGTCCGGCTCATCGGTCCATTCGGACGAGTACGAGACTTCCAACTCGAACGTCCCGCTGGCCAACTGGGGCGAACGGACGATCACTGCGGACGAGAACGACTATGTGATCGGGACGTGCGAGGGCAACTTCGGGATGAACCTGACCCTCCACACCGCCAGGTTCCAGGCCGAAGATATCTTCGCGAAACTGTCCAAGTGGACCGACGCGGAAGTCAGCGGCCGGGGGTCGCTGATGGCCCAGGCTCGGACCTACGGCGCCTACTCGTACTTGATGATGGGCGAGGGCTTCTGCCAGGTCGCCTTTGACGGCGGAGCGGCCCAGCCTCCCACCGCGGCGCTCGCTAAGGCCGAGGCTCAGTTCGCGGAGGCCATCACCCTGGCGACCTCCGCCAACAACACCGACATGCTGAACCTGGCTCGGGTGGGCTTGGCCCGGACCAAGATGGACCTCAAGAAGTGGGCTGAAGCAGCCACGGCGGCCGCTTCGGTGGCCCCTGGGTACAACAAGAACGCCGACCGCGGTCAGGAGAGCAACCGCCGGTGGAACAAGCTCTGGCGGCTGGCCGAGCAGCAGGGGGCCTATACGGTTGCCACTGCCTACCGCACCATGAACGATCCCCGAGTTCCGGTAATCGATGCGGGGCGGGGGGCCTTCAATTCCGAGGTTCGGCTCTGGGTCACCCGGAAGTATTCCGCCCTCACCTCACCGATGCGGCTCGCCAGCAAGATCGAGGCGAACCTGATCCAGGCCGAAGCCCTGATCCAACAGGACCAGGTTCAAGCCGGGATGGCGATTCTCAACGCCCGCCGGGCCGAGCCCGCGGTGAATCTGCCGGCCTTGACGGCGACCACCAAAGCGGAGGCGCTGGCCCACCTGATCGAGGAGCGGCGCAAAGAGCTGAGCATGGAGGGCGGCCATCGGTTCAACGATCTCCTCCGGTACGGGATCACTTGGAAGGTGGGCTCGAACCCGTTCACCAACCGGCCCTACGGGACGACGGCTTGCTGGCCCCACCCCACGCGGGAGACCAACGGGGTCTGATCTGTCGGTGCAGTGAAAACAAGGGAGAGCCGGGCCGCGAGGCCCGGCTTTCTTGTCCGTTCCCCCGACGCCAGCCGAACCTCTAGCCGAATGCCGGTCTGCGGGGGCTTGCGGCCGACAGGATTTTCGCGCACAATACTGTACACAATCAGTCCAATCCCATTTTTTGAACAGACCAGCCGAAATCTCGAACCCCGAACCGGAGAACGTATGGTCCACGTGATGCGGAGGGCTTTGCGACGATTGACCTGGTGGTCGGGAGGCGTGAGTCTCGGACTCGCGGCGCTCGCCGTCGGGGCTTCCCCGTTTTTGCAGGCCCAAACGGGCGTCGTCACCGGCAGCGTCATCGATTCGAAGACGCGCCGCCCCATTGTGGAAGCATCGGTGGCGGTGGAAGGCACCGCCACCGTCGGCCGCACCAACCCGCGCGGCGAGTTCCGGTTCGAGGCCCTGAGCGGATCGGTGCGGCTGGTGATTTCCCAGATCGGGTATCAGCCGAAGACCGTGAGCGCCACGGCTGGAGGGAGTCCCATCCTCGTCGATCTCGAGCAGCTGGCGGTCAAACTGGACGAGATCGTCGTGACTGGCACCGCGGGCGAGCAAACCAGGCGAAGCCTCGGCAACGTGATCGGCAAAGTGGCGGTGACCGATCTGGTCCAAGTTGCCCCACCCTCCAAGCTACAAGACATGCTTTCGGTCAACGTGCCGGGCGTTCGGATTTTCCGAGCGAGCGGCGCGGTCGGCACCGGCGGTCCCACCCGAATTCGGGGCTCGGGCAGCTTGAGCCTCTCGAACGAGCCGCTCATCTACGTCGATGGGGTGCGGATCAATAATCAAGCCGCGACCAACACCGAGGCCTCGTTCAACTGGGGCTTCCCGTCCCGAGTGAACGACCTCAATCCTGAGGAGATCGAGTCGATCGAGGTGTTGAAAGGGCCGTCGGCGGCGACGATCTACGGTACCGAGGCGTCCAACGGCGTCATCCAGATCATCACCAAGCGAGGGCGAACGGGCCGGCCCACCTTCGACGTCCACGCGGACGCCGGCGCTAATTGGTTCCACAACCCCGAGGGGCGCTACGAGCCGAACTACTACATCGGGCGCGACGGTGGGGTCCACGAATTCCGGGTGCTCGACTTCCAGAAGCAGATTTGCCAGGATCCGGCCCGAAACTGCGCCACCCACATCTTCTCGACCGGCACTCCTTATGCGCTCGGGACGAGCCTCAGTGGTGGCAGCGACCAGCTCCGCTATTACTTCTCACTCGACGCGAACCGTGACGAAGGCTATCTCGACTACAACTGGCAGAATAAGTACAACGGCCGCGCCAACCTGAGCTACGCCTCGCCGGACGACAAGTTCAAGGTGGACATGAGCTTCGGAGCCATCCGGTCGAAGACCCGGAGCGCCGAGGCCTTCCAGGGTGTCACCACCTCGATCATCTGGTCGTGCAACTTCCCTGGCTGCGAGCCCGACCCCGCCGATCCCGAGAACACCGGGTGGAACGGCCCGGGCCACGGCTTCCAGTTCTATCGCCCCGAGGATTACTACCACGCCTTCGGGTTCGATAACGTCGACCGGGCGATGCTGAGCTTGAAGCTCAGCCACCGGCCCTTCCCGTGGTTGCGGCACCAGTTGACGGTGGGGCCGGACTTCACCAACAATCGCTCATCGAACCTGATCGAACGAGACGGAAGCGGGTACAACCCGTTCTTCGATTGGAGCGCCGGGTACAAGGCCGGCAACACGACCCGGTCGACGTTCTTGTCCGTCGATTACGGCGCGGCGGCGGATTGGACCATATCCAAGAACCTGCTCAGCACCACCTCGGTGGGCGCTCAGTACTACTACAAGCAGTTCGACGTACTCCGGGGAGAGGGACGCCGCTTCTCGATACCGGGTGAGTCCGATATCACTGGGGCGTCTCAACGGGTCGCTACCGAGTCATTCCTCGAGAACAAGAATGTTGGCGTGTACGTGCAGCAACAGATCTCGTTCAAAAACCGCGCCTTCCTGACCGCCGCGGTGCGCGGGGATGACAACAGTGCCTTCGGCAGCAACTTCAATGCGGTGGTCTACCCCAAAGTCAGCTTCTCATGGGTCTTGTCGGAGGAGCCCTTTCTGGCCAACTCCAAGGTCCTCTCGCAACTGAAGCTGCGGGGAGCCTGGGGCCGAGCCGGCCTGGCGCCGGACGTCTTCTCGGCGATTCGGACCTATAGTCCGCGAGTCGGCCCCGCTGGAGAAGGGGGCGTTTCCCCACAGAACTTCGGGAACGTCGACCTGAAGCCCGAGGTCGGCGAGGAGACCGAGCTCGGATTCGACGCGGGCCTCTTCAATCAGCGAATGGGAATCGAGTTCACCTTCTACAACAAGGACCTCAAGGACGCCATCGTCTCGGTCCCCAACAAGCCGTCGCGCGGGTTCCCTGGGGTGACCTTCTTGAACCTCGGGAAGACCCGCAACCGAGGCATCGAGTTGGCGATCGACGGGACGCCGATCAGCGGCCAGAATGTGAGTTTGGACTTGCGGGGGACGATCGCGACCAACGGCACCACGATCCTCGACATGGGCGGCCTCGAGCCGCTGTTGGTGGCGGGCTTCGGGACCCAGTGGGACGCCCAGGGTTTCCCCCCGGGGTCTTTCTTCTTCAAGAAGGTCGTGAGTTCCACGGTTCAGAAGATTCCGGTGGGCTCCGTCCAACTGCCCATCGGCTTCGACCCGATGTGCGAGGGTGGCACCGACCTCGGCTATGGCGACGGGACGACGGTGTCCTGCGCCAACGCGCCTCGGCTCTACTCCGGTCGCCCGACGCCGTCGTGGAACGGCAGTTTCAGCGCCACCTTGACACTCGCCAAGCGGCTCCGAATCCTGGGGTTGGTCGATTACCTGGGCGGGAACACCATCGTCTGCGGCGACTGCTGGGCGATGCACGCGTTCTTCTTGAGTTCGAAACAGGTCCTCGAGGGATCCGACCCGGTCCTTTCGGGCTACCTCGGCACCTTCTTCCTTCAGGGTGACGGCGACACCTGGGCCCGGACCGGCCTCTTCAACGCCGGCTTCGCCAAGTTGCGGACCGTCTCAGTCTCCTACGATTTGCCGTCGAGAATCGCTCGATGGGTAGGCGCGGCCCGCGGATCGGTCACCGTCGCGGGGGAGAACCTGCTCACGCTCTGGCGAGCGCAGACGGCTGCTTATGGCGTCAAATGGGTTGACTCCGAGATCTCGGTGAACGCCCCCTGGGCCGGGACCCGGGACTTTGGCTACGTCCAGGAGTCGTTTCCTCAGGCCATGCGGGTCCGGACTACGGTCCGGTTCACCTTCTAACGGTCGCCGTCGATCAAGGAGATCTTGGCAATGCGAACCCCGCGATTCCTTCGTCTACTCGGCCCGGCCGTTGCGACTCTCGCCCTGGGAGCCTGCAGCACCATTCTCGACGTCGAGTTCCCGGGAAGAGTCCCCGCCGAGACCATCAATGACCCGAGCCTGGCGGCCGTCTTGGCCACCAGCGTGGTCGGCGACCTCGAATGCGCTTACAACAACTATACCGCCGCCAACGCCGCGCATTCCGACGAGTTTGAGACCGCCAACTCCAACGGCACCGGCGCTGCTTGGGGTGAACGCGGGATCACCGCCAGCAGCGGAGACTACGTCGACGGCGTGTGCGAGGGCACCTTCACCTCGTTTGGGATTCAGACCGTGATGCACACGGCACGGTTCCAGGCCGAGGACATCTTTGCCAAGCTCAACGCCTGGACCGATGCCCAGGTCCCGAACCGGAAACGGCTGCTGGCCACGGTCCGGACTTACGGCGGATTCCCCTATGTCTTTTTCGGCGAAACGTATTGCGAGGTTTCCTTCGACGGGGCCCCGGCGGTTTCTCGGGCGACGTCGTTGGCCACCGCCGAGGCGCGCTTTACGGAGGCCATAACCCTGGCCCAGGCCGCCGGAGCCACCGACATCCTGAACCTGGCACGAGTCGGTATGGCACGGACCAAGATGAACTTGAAGAAGTGGAGCGAGGCGGTGACGGCGGCCCAACAGGTGCCGAATGGCTTCGTGAAGATGGCCGATCGGGGCACCGAAAACGACCGTCGCTTCAACAAGCTCTATGAGAACTTCAATGTCGGCGGTCTCTATGTGATCGCCGATGAGTTGCGGACCTTCGCCGACCCCCGGCTCCAGGTCCGAGACGCGCAGCGGGGCGCCTTCAACCCAACCATCCGGCTCTGGGTAACCGACAAATACGGCAGTCTCGGCGACCCGATCCGGCTCGCGAGCTATCTCGAAGCCCGCCTGATCCAGGCGGAGGGGCTCGCTCAGCAGGGGCAGATCGGTCCCGCGTTGGCAATCCTCAATGCGAGGCGTGCCGAGCTGGGCTTGGGTCCTGTCTCCGCGTCCACGCAAGCTGCGGCCGTTCAGGCCGTCGTTCATGAGCGGCGGATGGAGTTGGCGTTCGAGGGCGGGCAGCGCATGAACGACATCCTCCGGTACAATATCCCGTGGAAGGGCGCCCAGGGGTCGACCAAGACGGTCAATGACTACACCGGTCGGCCATACGGTGGCACCACCTGCTGGCCGCTTCCCAGCACGGAGAAGGGTGGAGCCTGATCGATCGGCACGGGCTGGAGACGAAGCGGGCGAGGCCGATTTGGCTTCGCCCGCTTTTTCTAGATGGACAGGCGGACACAGACGGACTCTGCTGGCGAGGAGGTTGATCGTGAACATTAGGCTCTCGGTGGCTCTCACTCTTGTCTCGGTCGCCCAGCTGGCGGCTCAGCAGCCCGATTCCAGTTGGGACGTCACCAAGCCTCGCGGCCAACCTCGGGAGATCGATTTTGCGGTCACCGAGGGGACCTGGACCCAGGTCGACGTCTCTCCCGACGGCCAATGGGTGGTCTTCGACCTCTTGAGCCAGATCTATCGGGTTCGGGTTGCCGGCGGCGAAGCCGAATGCCTGACCCAAGACAGCGGCATCGCGGTGAACTACCAGCCTCGGTTCTCGCCCGACGGGAAGTCGATCGCCTTCATCTCCGATCGGAAGGGCCAAACCAACCTCTGGATCATGGACGCCGATGGCCGGAACCCCCGTCAGGTCGCCGACGATCAGACGGGGCTGATGCGGTCGCCAGCGTGGACCGCGGATGGCCGATACCTCATCGTCATGAAGACGGTCGGGTTCGCGACCCGGTCGCTGACGATGTACCACCGCGACGGGGGCCAGGGAATCGAACTGGTCAAGGGGGAACTCGGGAAGATGCCGAGCCGCCCGACGACCTCCTCGGACGGGCGGTACCTCTACTACGATCTCTACACGGCCCGGCCCACCGGGTTCTGGGGTCAGGAGGACGTTCTCAAGGGCACCATCCAACTGAGCCGGTACGATTTGAGGAGCGGCGAGATTCGATCGATCACGGCCGGAGGGTCGGCCCAGCAGGACCGGTCGACCAGCGGGGGCGCCTATGCCGCCGAGCCGAGTCCCGACGGGCGCTATCTGGCGTTCATGCGGAAAGTCCCGGGCGGGACGCTGATCTACAAGGGCCAGCGGTTCGGGCCTCGGTCGGCGCTCTGGGTTCGCGACCTCCGACTCGGGACGGAGCGGTTGCTGATGGACCCGGTCGAGATGGACATGGCCGAAGAAAGCATCCCGATCAACGGCAGCTATCCCGGCTTTCGCTGGGTGGCCGACGGCCGGAGCATCGTCCTCCATCAGGGCGGCAAAATTCGACGGGTCGACGTCGCGACGGGCCAGGTTGCCACGATTCCCTTCTCGGCCCGGGTCAAGCGGACCATCTCCGAGCAGGTGTGGGTCAAGAACAAGGTGCCAGAAGGGTCGTTCGACGTTCGGTTCATTCGATGGGCGGGTGCCGCGCCGAACGGAAGGACCTTGGCCTTCCAGGCGCTCGGTCGGATCCATCTCATGGACCTTCCCATGGGCCCGCCCCGTCGCCTCACCGCTCCGACCTTCGGCCCGCTGGAGTTCCAGCCGGTCTGGTCGCCGGACGGCCAATGGATTGCGTTCACCACTGTGGACGATGGTAATCGGGGGGCGCTCTGGCGGGTGGCGGCGAGCGGCGGAAATCCCGAGCGGCTGACCCTCGACGCGGGCGAGTACCTCAACCCGGCATGGAGCCCGGACGGACGGGAGATAGTGGTGGTGCGCGGATCGGGCGCGACGGCGCGGGGTTCGACGCTGTCGCGCAATCCGTTCTACGAGCTGGTGCGGATCCCCGTCGGCGGTGGCGCCGAGACGGAGATTGTCCAGCTGCCGGGTTCGACCGGGTTTTTCGGCCCGTCGGTATCTCGCCCGACGGTTGGGAGTAACGGACGCTTGTATTACTCGACTAGCAAGGTATTTGGCCCGGGCGACGGGTTAGTACCACTTTCCGGGCTGGAGGTGGTCTCGGTTCGGATGGACGGGACCGATCGGAAGGTCCATGCGAACGTCCGGAACTCCGACGACGCCCAGGTCTCGCCCGACGGGGCGTGGATCGCGTTCAACCAAGGCAACAACGTTTACCTCGCGCCGCTGCCGGCTGGCGGTGCCGGCGACCAAGTCCCGATGATCGCCAAGGCGGGAGGCGCCTTCGCCGCGACGCCACTGTCGACCGAGGGCGGCCTCTACCCGACCTGGCGCACCTCGTCGATCGTCGACTTCGCCAGCGCCAACCGGTTTTTCGGCCATGACGTGGCGGCAAAGCGGACCGATTCGATCACCGTCCGACTCACCAGTCCGCGGGCGACGCCGTCGGGGTCGATCGCGCTGACCGGGGCCCGGATCGTCACGCTCGACAACAAGCGGGTAATCAACCGCGGCACCGTCGTGGTCAAGGGCGGCCGGATCAGCTGCGTCGGCGCTTGCAGCACCGCCGGGGTCGATCGGGTGGTGAACGTCTCGGGGAAGACGATCATCCCGGGGTGGATCGACATGCACGCCCATCACCACCGCGAGCACCTCGCGATGATGCCACGCCACGACTTCGAAACGGCGATCTATCTGGCGTACGGGGTGACGACGACCAGCGACCCATCGACGTCGTCGGTGGCGGCGTTTCCGACGGCCGAGTTGATCGAGGCGGGCGAGACGGTTGGGCCCCGAGTTTTCAGCGTGGCCGAGGCGCTCACCAACGGCGACTCGCCGGGCACCAACGACGTCACCAGTCGCGAGATCGCGGTGAAGGAAGTGAAACGACGGATGTCGTGGGGCGCGGTCCTCCTCAAGCAATACCTCCAGCCGACCCGGCGTCAGCGGCAATGGGCGGTCGACGCGGCCCGTGAGCTGGGCCTGCGGGTCACCGCCGAGGGAAGCATGGACCTGAATCACAAGATCTCGATGGCGATGGATGGTCACACCGGCTTCGAGCACGTCACGGTTCAGTCGCCGCTCTACGCCGACTTCACCACCTTCATGGGGAAGACGCGATCGGTGTACTCCCACACCCCGATCGTGAGCGGGTTCGGCGCCTGGAACGAGGAGTACTTCTGGCAGGAGAGCCCCATCTGGAAGGACCCGAAGCAACAACGGTGGATTCCGTGGCGCCAGTTGATTCCCCACACCCGGCGGTTCATCATGAGGCCGGAGACCGACTACTCGAAGGACATCCAGGCCCAGCAGATCGCCGACATCATCGCCGCTGGTGGCTACTCGGCCATCGGCTCTCACGGCCAGCAGCCTGGGCTGGGAAGCCATTGGGACGTCTGGATGGCCGCCAAGGCCACCGGCAACATGACCGCGCTCGAGATGGCCAGCATGCATGGCGCCATCTTTCTCGGAATGGAGGGCGACCTCGGATCGGTGACGGTCGGGAAGCTCGGAGACCTGATGGTGCTGAACGGCAATCCCTTGGACAACATTCGGAATACTGCCAATATCCAGTTCGTCATGAAGGCGGGGGCCCTCTACGACGCCAACTCGCTCGATGAGATCTGGCCCGTGGCCCGTCGATACGGCGACACGTATTGGATGGTTCCCGAGATGTATCGGGTCGACGAGAAACCCGTCAACGTCTGGGATCCGAAGTAGGCGGACCCCGAATGGGGCGGATCGATGGGGCAAAGGCTGTCACTTTCATCGTGGCGGCGATCGTGGCGGCCGGCTGCCGGCGCGGCGAAGTCAAGGCCACGTTGGTCTTCGAGAATGTTACCCTGATCGATGGCACCGATCGGGGTGCCCAGCCCAACATGTCCGTGGCGATCGACGGCGACAAGATCGCCGCGGTCGGACCGACCGCAAGAATCAAGGCACCTGCGGCTGCCAATCGGGTCGACGCCACCGGCTTGTACTTGATTCCGGGCCTATGGGACAATCACGTCCACTCCTACGCCTATGGTGAGCGGAGCTTCGCCCTGTTCCTGGCGAACGGGGTGACCACCATTCGCGATGTCGGCGGCGATCTCAACGAGGTGGGATGGCTGCGCCAGGAGTCGCAGTACGGACGGCTCCTTGGCCCCCGGATGCTCATCGCGGGGCCGGTGCTCGACGCCCCCGAAATCGTCCGGACGTTCCCTCGCGGTCGGGTGGCGGCGCCAACGCCGGAGGCCGCCGTCCGGGTGGTCGACTCGCTTGCCAATCTCCAAGTCGACGTCATCAAAGTCCATTCCATGACACCGCGAGCCGCCTATTTCGCGATTCTGGCTCGGGCGAAGGAGCGCGGCCTGCGAGTCGTGGGCCACATTCCGGACAGCGTTTCGGCCGCGGAGGCGGTCGACTCCGGGCAGCGGACCATCGAACACGACTTCCGCTTGGCGGCGGCGAACTCGACGCGAGGCGAGGCGATTTCGGCCTGGACTCGCGGGGAGATGAAACGATATCTCGACCGGGTCGGAAAGGACTTCAAGATCTGGGAGTATTTCGCCATCCGGGTTGCTGGCGAGGATTCCGCGTGGATGGCCTACGACTCGGCTACGGCCAGCCGGTTCGCCGCTCGATCGGCCGGTAAGGCGGTGTGGTTCGACCCGACGCTGATGGTGATGCAAACCCAGTTTCGCAAAAACGAGCCGATGGTTCGAAACCTCACGGAGCTTCGATTCGCGCCCAAGGCGGCCCGAGAGTTCGAGGACGGCATTCCCGCCGCCGCGGCTCCGACACCCGCGATGATCGAAGCAGGGCGCCGCCAGTACGAGTACGTCAAGCTGGCGTTCCGGGAGCTGGTCAGGGCTCGGGCAAAGTTCCTCGCTGGGACCGACACGCCGGTCATGCCCCTGGTGCCCGGCTTCAGCCTTCATCGGGAGCTGGAGCTGCTCGTCGACCTGGGGCTCACGCCGCTGGAAGCGCTGCAGGCGGCTTCCCGGAACGGGGCCCAGGCGATGGGGCGCGACGATCTCGGGACGGTCGAACCGGGGAAGTCGGCCGACCTGGTCTTGCTGGTGGCGGACCCCCTGGAGAACATCGCCAACACCAAGTCGATTCAGACCGTGCTGGTTCGCGGTAGGTTACTCGACCGTCTCACCCTGGATCGGATGCTTCGGGACGCTGAGGCGTATGCCAAGCAGAACTGACGCGGGGACGGCGGCGGCAACGGACCCCAATGTCATCCCGCTCCCAATCGTTCCCTAAAGGAGTCGGCATGCTCGGTTTGATGATGGACTGGCCCCTGACCCTCCAAACCATCCTCGAGCGGGCGCGCCGGCTCCACGGCCGGCGCGAGATCGTCAGTCGGACCCCCGCGGGGATCCATCGTTACACCTTCGCGGACTACGTCCGCCGAGTGGACCGGTTGGCGTCGGCGTTCAAGGCCCTCGGTGTCAAGCCAGGCGATCGGGTCGCGACGTTCGGGTGGAACTCGTTCCGCCATTTCGAGGTCTACTTCGCCGCTCCGTGCATGGGAGCGGTGATCCACACCCTCAACATTCGCCTCTTTCCGGATCAGCTCGTGTACATCGCCAACCACGCGGAAGATTCCGTCGTCTGCGTCGATGCGAGCCTTCTCCCGCTGTTTCAGAAAATTCGGCCCCAGCTCAAGACGGTGAAGCAGGTGATCGTGTTCCCCGACAACGGGGCGCCGGTCGACCCGGCGGTCGGGTTGGACTACGAGCGGCTGCTGGCCGAGGCCCCCGAGGGGTTCGAATATCCGCCGATCGAGGAAAACGCTGCCGCGGCGATGTGTTACACGTCCGGGACGACCGGGAATCCCAAGGGCGTTCTCTACTCCCACCGAGCGATCGTGCTCCACACCATGGTGCAGGTCTCGGCGGACATGATGGCGCTCAAGTCGAGCGACACCATCCTCTCGATCGTACCGCTGTTTCATGCCAATGCCTGGGGCCTCCCGTACGCGGCGGTGATGACGGGGACGAAAATGGTGTGGCCGGGTCAATTCATGCAGCCGCAAGACCTGGTCGAGCTGATCGAGAACGAAGGGGTGACCTTTATTGGCGGCGTCCCGACGATCATCGGGGCGATCTACAACTATCTCCGCGAGAATCGAGGCCGCCACGATGTCTCCAGCCTCAACGCCATTTTGGTTGGGGGCGCGGCGTGCCCCCGATCCTTGATGGAAGGGTTCCGGCGCGACTTTGGTGTCTGGATCACCCATGCCTGGGGGATGACGGAGACGACCCCGATCGGGACCGTCTGCCACCTCAAGCCACACCTCGAGGGCCTTCCGCCCGAGGAGGAGATTGCGCTCCGCCTCAAGCAAGGGATCGAGGCACCTTTCGTCGAGATCCGGATCGTCGATTCCGCCGGCGCGGAGCTTCCCCAGGACGGGGTGGCGTTCGGCGAGCTCCAGGTCCGAGGCCCGTGGATCGTCAAGGCCTATTACAACGATCCTCGGAACGCGGAGTCGTTTCAGGACGGTTGGTTCCGCACCGGCGACGTCGCCAACATCGACCCGGAGGGTTATGTCCAGCTAGTCGACCGGACCAAGGACGTCGTCAAGAGTGGAGGCGAGTGGATTTCCAGCGTGGAGCTGGAGAACGCGATCATGATGCATCCAGGAGTCCTCGAGGCGGCCGTGGTTGGGATCAATCACCCGAAGTGGCAGGAACGGCCACTTGCCTGTGTGGTGCCCAAACCGGGGGCCGTGTTGACTCCCGGCGAGATCATCGGATCGATCAAGGATCGGTTTGCCAGCTGGTGGCTCCCCAACGACGTGGTCTTCATCGAGTCGGTGCCGAAGACCAGTGTCGGGAAATACGACAAGAAAGTGCTCCGGGAGCAGTTCAAGGATCATCGGTGGCCGGATTGAGGACGGATAAGACGGATAAGACGGATAAGGAGAGTAGGATGTTGTCCTGTCAGGCCATCGCCCCCTTCAAGCGAGCCTATCGAATGCGTAGCACCCTCGTCGTCGCGCTCGCCCTCGGCGCTTGCGCCCGCTCCGGTGTCCCCACGACGACCGAGATCCTCTGGGATACCTGGGGGGTGCCCCATATTTTCGCAAAAGACAACGCCGACGCGTTTCGCGGGCTCGGCTACGCCCAAGCGGCCGCCCATGGCAATCTCCTCCTCAAGCTCTACGGCGAGGCCCGAGGGCGGTCGGCGGAATACTGGGGCGAGGCCAATCTGCCGACCGACCGATTCGTCCGGACGATGGGGATTCCGGGTCGGGCCGAGCAATGGTATGGTCAGATCAACCCGGAGTATCGCGGCTATCTCGATGCTTTCGCGGCCGGCATCAACCAGTATGCCGAGCAGCACCCCGATCGGATCGTCGATAGCGTGGAGGTGGTGCTGCCGGTGACGGCCAAGGACGTGCTGGCTCACGGCCAGAAGATCATCAACTTCTTGTTCATGTTTTTCGGGCAGGTCGAGGTGCCCGAGACGATGAGCAACGACCATCGGCCCGGATCGAACATGTGGGCGATCGGTCCCGAGCGGTCGGCGTCCGGCAATCCGCTCTTGCTGGGAAACCCCCACCTCGGTTGGTACGACCTCTACCTGTTTTTCGAGGCTCATCAGGTCACGCCCGATCGGAACTGGTATGGCACCACCCTGATCGGGATGCCGACGTTGGCGATCGGGTTCACCGACTTTGTGGCCTGGTCGCACACGGTGAACACCCAGGACGGTGCCGATGTCTATCGGCTGGCCAAGCAGGGCAGGGGATATCGGCTGGACGGAGCCGAGAAGGCGTTCACGACCCGGACCGAGCTGATCGCCGTCAAGCTCGCCGGGGGCGGCTCGCGAACGGACACCGTGGTGGTGAAGGAGTCGGTGCACGGCCCGGTGTTTCAGGAAGACGCCAAGACCGCGTTGGCCGTTCGAGTGGCGGGGTTGGACGACCCGAACGCCTCGCAGCAGTGGTGGCGGATGGGTGGCGCACGGAGCATGGCCGAGTTCGAGTCGATCGTCAAAGAGATTCACATCCCGACCTTCAACGTGATGGCCGCGAGCCGCGACGGGCACATCTACTATTTCTTCGGCGGCAAGACCCCCAAGCGGGGACGGGGAGACTTCGCCGCCTGGACCGGTCCAGTCCCGGGCGACAGTTCGGCGCTGGTCTGGACCGAGGTGCTTCCGTATTCCGCTCTGCCGAGCCTGATGGATCCGGCGAGTGGCTGGCTCCAGAACGCCAACGATCCACCCTGGACCGTCACCTGGCCGCTGGCGTTCAACCCCGACTCCTTCGCGCCGTACGTCGCGCCGCGCCAGATGTCGTTCCGGCCCCAGCGGTCGGCCCTCATGCAGCTGGCCGATTCGAGCGTCACGTTCGATGAGCTGGTGGAGTACAAGCATTCGACCCGGATGGCGCTGGCCGACCGGATCCTTCCCGAACTGATCGAGGCGGCCAACGCTCGCGGGGACGCCGACGCCAAACGGGCGGCGGCGGTGCTCGAGAAGTGGGACCGGAGCGCCGAGGTGACCAGTCGGGGCACGGTGCTGTTCGAGAGTTTCGTCCAGGGATATTGGAAGGCCACCAAGGGGAAGGCGTTCGCCCGAGGCTGGAAGCTCGATTCCGCCTTGGCGACGCCGGCTGGGCTTGCCGATCGGGCCGCGGCGGTCGTGGCGCTGTCGGCCGCGGCGAAGGACACCGAGAAGGCCCATGGAGCGATCGACGTGCCGTACGGCGACGTGGCGCGGCTCCGATACGGCGGTAAGGACCTCCCCGGAAACGGGGCCGCCGGCGATCCGTTCGGAGTGTTCCGGGTGGCGTATTACGCCGAGGATAAGGATGGAAAGCGGCAAATGATCGCCGGCGACACCTACTACCAGGTGGTCGAGATGTCGAATCCGGTGCGGGCCAAGGTCCTTACGGCGTACGGCAATGCCACCCAACCGAGCTCGCCCCACATCGGCGATCAGCTCGAGCTGTTCTCGAAGAAGCAGATGCGGGACGCCTGGCGGACCCGGAAAGAGATCGAGGCGAATCTCGAATCGCGGGTCGTGCTCCCATAGCCAGCGGCCAGTTCACCGCGGTACCACTGGCAGCTCGATGAACGAGCCCGTGGGCCCACCCCGACTGACGGTGATCGTGACGTCGCCCTCGGCGGGCAGCCGTTGGAACGTGTCTTTGTCAGCTCCCGCGATCGCCACTCGGATCCGATGGCCGGCCTTGAATAGCACCGACGTCGGGATCAACTGGAACGTGAGGGTGGCTGGTTGTCCGGGCACCAGGCGTTGGCCGTCCTTTCGCTGATAGGATCGATACGGATAGGTCGTCCGATAGGGAGGTGTTTCGGTCGAGAGTTTTCGGTGCAATGCCCGCAACATCCCTTCGGTGACGTAGGTCGAGGTCCCCTCGGGCGAGACATCCTCGAGATAGACGAAGAAATTGCCGTCGGTGGCCGTCGACGTCACCTCGAGGGTGACCACGACCTGACCGGTGACTTCCAGGTCCTGGGAGAGTGGGGCGCTGGTGTAGGCGAGCATCCGGCGATCTTGGGCGGATCGTTCGTCATAGACGACATCGAAGCCGCCGAGCTGAGTGTACCAACGGTTCTTGGTGCCGGTGGTGACGTCGAAGTCGACTTGATAGCGGTCGTCCGCCTGGGAGGAGGGCCGGGTTCGATCGAGCTGGCCGTTAGCACCGAGATAGAACCGTTGCGGGGCGGTGCCTGGCACCGGCCAGACCGAGGTCTTCTTCCAACGGTCTTCCCCAAGGGTGTAATAGATCAACGCTTTCTCGCCCATGCCGGTGGCCTGTCCCCGCAGGTACTGTCCGAAGAAGCACGCGGCCTGTTCCTGCTGGGCGCCCGTGGGCGGATCGGTCCGTTTGTCCGCGGGGAAGTAGGGGCTGGTGTGATGGCCACCGCCGTGGCTCCAGGGGCCGATCACGGCGATTTGCGGATTACGCCAGTTCATGAAACGGTTGAGGACGCCCTGCGAGGTGCCAGCGTCGAGCCAACTGGCCCACCCGAAGATCGGCACCCCGGAGCGCTCAATCTGCTCGCGATACCGGTAGGTTCCCGACATGTCGTTGGTGGCGCCGCCGAACTGTTTCACGACGTCGTCGCGATAGACGATGCTGGTATCGATGGTTTCGTAGAGCGGCGGGTTCTTTTGGTGATCCGCGACGGCGCCGGCGAGGAGTTTTCCGTCGTCGTCGCCGTCCACGCGGCGGACGCCCTTGGGAGCGTCGGGGACCTTATTCATGTCCATCGCGTAGACCATCTTGCCCCAATCACGGACCAGCATCTCGTTGTATACGCCGCCCGGGTAGGTCAGGTCGGTGTAAACGTCGAAGTCCATGAACCGCGGCACCACCGCTTTCACGGCTGGGTGGTTGCTCGCGGCCACCAGCTGGGCCGTGTTGCCAGTGTAGGAGGTACCGATGGAGCCGACCTGCCCGTCGGACCACGGCTGCTTGGCCACCCAGCCCACGACTTCGCCGATGTCTTTCACTTCTTGGGGCGACCAGGGGTAGTACCACTGACCATAGGAGGCCCCAGTCCCCCGGTCGTCGGCGTAGACGAAGGCGTAGCCCCGGGAAAGCCAGAACCGTTGCTCCCCCGTGGGCGGTTGCCCCTCGCCGGCCCGCCAGTATCGGGTCGAGACGAGAATCGTCGGAAACTTGGCCCCGCTGGCGCGCCCCTTCGGGAGGAACAAGTCGAGGGCCAGTTTCACGCCGTCGCTCATCGGAGCGTACTCCGAGGTGCGGTCGATCTCGACCGTCGCCGAGCTCGCCGGCGCCGAGCAGACGCCGAGCGGCGCCGGTTGCTGGGCCGCCGCCGGTCCAGCGGTGCCTAACGCCCAAAGAATCAGCTTCGTAGTGCGTGTCATCCGGCCCCCATCGATTGTTCGTTCCTCGGTCCGCCCTTGCCCGTCCCGCCCCCGGGAGCCAATCTACCGCCCATGACAGCCTCTTCGGTAGAACGCAAAATCGGCTTGGCCGGCGCCGTCTTCACGCTGGTCGGCTACGTGATCGGAGCCTCGATTTTCATCCTGCCCGGTCAGCTCGCCGCCGAGGCGGGTCCGGGGTCGGTCCTGGCCTACCTGATCGCCGGGGTCCTGGCCGCCATCGCCTGCGTGGCGGGAGCCGCGATCGGCAGTGCCGTCCCGGTGAGCGGCGCGGCGAACGTCGCGGCAGCCCGGGTCCTGGCGCCGATCTTCGGCTTCATGGGGGTTTGGTTGATCCTGGTGGCCGTCGCGATCAGCATCGCCCTGGTTGGGTTCGGTTTGGCCGACTACCTCGACCTTCCCGGCCTCCACGAGCTGCATGATGGCGGTGGCCACGAACGGCTTGGTGACGGAGGCCATGTGGAAGACAGTCTCCGGTCCGATTCCCGGTCCGAATCCTCCCCGATACACCACGGCGCCGGCCCGCCACACGCCGACCGCGAGCCCTGGCAGTTGGTGTTGCTGGGCGAAGCGCCCGCCGATGGCAGCCAGCGAGTCCGCCAACGGATCGGCGGCGACCGGCGGAGCGCCGGTCCGACCGCAGCTACTGGCGGCGAGGGCGATCAGGATCGGAAAGGTTATGCGCACGGGATTTCTCCTGTCGAGCGACCGGGCTAACATTCAGCCCGTCATCTCGCCGCCTAGGGGTTGGTACATGTCACGATTGTTCGCTGCGACCATCATGCTTCTGACCCAAGCCGGGCTGCTTCTGGCCCAGGCCGAGAATCAGTACGTCGCTCTCGCGAAAAAGGTTCTCGGCACCACGCCATTAATCGACGGGCACAACGACTTGCCGTGGCGACTGCGTGAGGACAAGGCCGGGATGGCAATGGACGTCGTCGCCTACGACCTTCGGAGCAAGACCCCCGGCCACACCGACTTCGCCCGGACCAAAGCCGGGATGTTGGGTGGGCAGTTCTGGTCGGTCTATATCCCGGGTGAGATCAAGGACTCGGGCTACGCCCGGGTTCAGCTCGAGCAGATCGACGTCGCCAAGCGGATCATCGAGCGCTACCCCGAGCGGCTCCAGTTTTGCCCGACGGCGCTCTGCCTCCGGCAGGCGTTTGCCGACGGCAAGATCGGATCGATGCTCGGGATGGAAGGCGGCCACGCGATCGAGAACTCGCTCGGGGCCCTCCGGGCGTTCTACGATCTTGGCGCCCGCTACATGACGCTCACCCACAACGTCACGCTCGACTGGGCGGACGCCGCCCTCCACACTCCGACCCACGGCGGCCTGACCCGCTTTGGCGAGGAGGTGGTCCGCGAGATGAACCGCCTCGGGATGCTGGTGGACCTGTCGCACGTTTCACCGGCGACCATGAGCGATGCCCTGAACGTCACTGAGTCGCCGGTCATGTTCTCCCACTCTTCGGCGCGGGCCATCACCAATCACCCCCGCAACGTCCCCGACTCGATCCTGGCTCGGCTGCCTCGGAACGGCGGCGTGGTAATGGTGACTTTCGTCACCTCGTTCATCTCCCAGAAACGGAACGACCATGGCGCCGCTCGCACCGCCAAACAGGCCGACCTCCGCCGGATGTATCCGACCGATGCGGCCCGAGTCACCAACGAGTTGAACGCCTGGGATGCCGCCAATCCGCCGCCCAAGGTCACTCTCGCAGAGGTCGCCAATCACATCGATCATGTCCGAAAAGTCGCCGGGGTCGATCACATAGGTATCGGGAGCGATTTCGACGGGATCGACGACGTCATCGAAGGCCTCGAGGACGTCGCGACGTTCCCGGCCCTGTTCACCGAGCTGGCCCGCCGGGGGTGGACCGAGGCTGATCTCCGCAAGTTGGCTGGTGAAAACATCTTACGAGTAATCGAGATGAATGAAAAAGTGGCCGCTCGCCTGCGGAAGGAGCGCCCGGCGTCGATCAAGACGATTCACCAGTTGGACCGAAAACCAGTTTCGTAGGAGGACGGATGCGGATCTCGATGCTTTCCGCGGTGCTTGTCGCCGCCGCCGCGGCCCCGCTGGGCGCTCAGTCGGAAGACCCGTTGCGCCGGTATTTCGAGGGAAAATCGGTGGTCGTCAAGCTCGAAATGCCGGGTACCGAGGACGGGGTCGACGTCTATCCCGGCACTTCCCAGCCGGTCGACTTTCCCAACCACGCCCGTCGACTGAAGAAATTCGGGACCGCGTTACGAAGGGGGGAGGAAGTTCTGATCACCAAGGTCAAGGTCAAGAAAGACCTGATCGAGTTCCAGCTCGGTGGCGGTGGCTACGGAACCTTCGCCGATGAGACCAGCTCGCACGTCGGCACCGAAACCGCCCCGAAGTCCCAGCGGGAAAAGAATCTCGAGAAAGAGGTGCCGACCATCAGCGACCCGGCGGCCAAAAAGAAGGCCAAGGAGGAGCTCGACGGATTGCGCCGTGATCGCGAACGAGCGGACGCGGCTAATCGGGCCCAAGTGGCGCAGGCCCAGCAGGTCAAGGACGCCAACATCCGGCAGCGGCGGGCGGAGAGCGGGTCCCGGTTCAACCTTCGATTCCGGCCGGCGGTGCCCGACGAGGCCGTGACCCCCGACGGGGTCATGCGGGCCCTGGCCGAATACCTGGATTTTTCGCCGGTCCTGGCAGCGGTCAGCGGGCGACCGGGCCTCCATGGGGAAGGGGAGCCGCCGGGACGCCGCGAGCGGATCCGACGGCCTTCGAAAAGGCATGCTGATGGACGAAGTGGACGGGTTGCTCGGGCGTCCCGAATCGATTGGAAATCGGATGGAAGGGTCCCTGAAAGTCGGAACCTCGGTGTACCTGACCCGGGACCGCCGAATCGAGGCGGAGTTCGTTGAGGGGGTCCTGATCAGGTTTTCCGTCACCTCCCGCTAGCGGCCCTTGCCCTGGGGCTCGGACCGGCGCCATCTTGACGCCGGATCCCACCTTTCCGAGGCCCCCATGGCGCACACCCTTCCGGCCCTCCCCTACGACTATGCCGCTCTCGATCCCCACATCGACGAACAGACGATGCGGATTCACCACGGCAAACACCACGCGGCCTACGTATCCAATCTCAACGCCGCCCTCGAGGGCCGTCCGGACTTCGCGGTCAAGACCCTCGAGGCGTTGATCGGCAGCCTGGAAACCGTTCCGGACGCGGTGCGAACGGCGGTGCGCAATAACGGCGGCGGTCACCACAATCACACGTTGTTCTGGGAGATCATGACCCCTGGCGGTGCCAAAGAGCCGCAAGGGATGCTCGCGAAATCGATCCAGACGGCCTTTGGAAGTCTCGACGCCTTCAAGGAGCAATTCCAGAAGGCGGGCATGGGCCGTTTCGGTAGCGGGTGGGTGTGGTTGGTCCAGGACAAGAGCGGCAAGCTCTCGATCGAAAGCACCGCCAATCAGGACAGCCCGGTCATGGAAGGCCGTCACCCGGTGATGGGCTGCGATGTCTGGGAACACGCCTATTACCTGAAGTATCAGAATCGGCGGGCGGACTACCTCGGTGCGTGGTGGAACGTGGTGAATTGGACCGTGGTCGGAGATCGCTACTTCACCTGAGCACGGGATCCACCATGTCGCTGCCGAGCGTGGGGACAATCGCCCCCGACTTCGCATTGGCCTCGACCGCCGGTTCAACTGTCAGCTTGGCTTCCTTGCGGGGCAGCAAGGTCCTGCTCGCCTTCTTCCCCCTGGCATTCACCAGCGTGTGCACGGCCGAGATGTGTGCCCTGACCGAGGACTACACCCAGTTCGAGCTCGCCGGCACGGTCGTGCTGCCGATCAGCGTCGACTCGATCCCGACGCTCAAGGCGTTCAGGGAAAAAGAGGGGATTTCGGTCGACTTGTTGAGCGATTTCAAGCGCGAGGTGACCCGGCGGTACGGCACCCTCATCGAGGACAAGTTCTTCAGCAAACGGGCCTACGTCCTGATCGACAAGGGCGGGACCGTCCGATGGACCCACGAGGAGGCCGAACTCGGTCACCGGCGGGACAACACCGAGCTCCTGGCCCAGATCAAGTCGCTTGGCTGAGCGGTCGGCTCGCCACTACCCTTCGGTCGAGTTCCCCGACCTCGCGCTGAACCAGGCTGCCGCTTGGGCCATCCGTCGGGTCGGGGGGCACCTCCGGGTCGACCCCGCCCGAGCGGTCAACGATCCGCCGTGGGACGATTTCGAAACCGACGGGCTGATCGACGAGGCGCGCCGGTGGCAACGCGTTGGCGGCAGTGAGGTGATCGACGCCCACGAGTTTCTCGGCAAGCTGGTTGGTGGGCTGCTGGGGGTCCGACTCGACGGCCTCGGCGGTCGGCTCGAGATCCAGCCCTCGCTGCCGCCGCGGTGGAGACAGGTGACGGCCCGTCGCCTCCGGGCTCACCGAACGCTCTTCGATCTCGAGGTCCGGCCTCGGGCCGAGTGGCTCACCGTGAAACTGGCGGTCCGGTTTGGCCCCCCGGTCGCCGTCATGATCAGCTCGCCGGTCGAGGCGGTCTCCTGGGTCAGTGTCGACGAGGTGCCCATGGTGGGGCCCCGGGCGCTGTTTACGGCCGCCGATGAGCACGAGGCGGTGCTCTACTACGGAATGGCGGGAAATCGGCGGGACAGCGAAACCGGCGGGGACGATCCCCGCAGGTAGCCGACCCGATTCCGTTTCCCTATTCCATATTCCCGGCTTCAAGCGTAACCTCCCCTTCCGATGACTGCGTCTCTTGGCGGGACCGCCCTCGACCTCGTCGGCCAGGTCGCCCGGGTCCTCAACAGTGGCCTCCCGCCCGACGACACGCTCGCGTCGGTGGCGGCGGTGGTCCAGCGCGGGTTGAGCCTCGAGGCGGTCTGCATCTGGCGGCGGGACGCCAGCGCCAACCGGTGCTCCGGGATTGCGAGTCCGGGTCGGACGGCGGTGGCAGAGAGTCTGGACCGGCTCCCCGGCTTGCCGGCCTGGGCCGTGCGGGTTCCCCTCGTTCATGCCGGCCTGCGGCTCGGCGTCCTGGAGCTGGTGACCCAAGCGGGTCAACCGACCATCCTGTCCAGCATCGTCGAAGTGCTCCAGAATCTGCTCGCGCCTTTCCTCGATTCGATGACCTTGTCGGAAGACCTCGCGCTGGAGGTCGCCAGCCGATCGCGGGAGATCTCGGAGCAGCGGCGGTTTACGGGACTGGTGATCGATAGTTTGCCGGTGGGGCTGTACGTGATCGACCGCGCGTACCGGATCCAGTTCTGGAATCGCAAGCGGGAAACCGGGACCCAGGGGCTCAAGCGCGACGAGGTCGTCGGCCGCCCCGTCTTCCAGGTTCTGACGCGACAGCCGCCCGATCAGCTCAAGGCGGATTTTGATTTGATCTTCAAGACCGGCGAAATCCAGCAGCGCGACACGGTCGTCGAGCAAGGGGGCGAACGCCGGTTCTACCGGCTCTCGCGGATTCCGATGCGGCTCGACGGTACGGCGATCACCCATGTGATCACGATCGGCGAGGACGTCACCGACGCGCACAACGTCCAGACCCAGATCCTCCAGCACGAGAAACTCGCGGCGATCGGGCAGTTGGCCGCGGGCGTGATGCACGAGATCAACAACCCGCTCGCCACCATCGCGGCATGCGCGGCAGCGGTCGACGCCCGCCTCGCGGCCCGAGTCGCCGCGGGCGACCTGGTCGACCCGGCGGTCACCGAATACTTGGAGATCATCGACAAAGAAGTGCAGCGCTGCACCAAGATCGTCGATGGGTTGCTGGAGTTCGGTGGCCCCTTCCGGTCGACTCAGCCCAAGGGCCGGATCGAGCTCAACATCCTGGTGGAGCGGACCCTCTTTCTGCTCAAACACCACCAGCGCTTCAAACGGCTCGCCGTGGCGACCGACCTGGAGCCGGTCACCTCGCCGGTTCGGGTCAACGACGAGCAAATGCTCCAGGTCTTGATGGCGCTGATGCTCAACGCGGTCGACGCGATGAACGACGGCGGGACCCTCACCGTTCGGAGCCGCCGCCCCAGCGGCCGCCACGAGGCTGCGATCGAGGTGGTCGACACCGGTACCGGGATCGCCCCCGACCGCATCGCCCGGATCTTCGATCCCTTCTACACCACGAAACCACCCGGCAAAGGCACCGGCCTGGGGCTGTCGATCGCCTACGGCATCGTCCAGGACCACGGGGGCCGCATCGACGTGGAAAGCGAGCCGGGTCGCGGGAGCCTATTTCGGGTGGTCCTCCCGGTCGATGGGGATGACGCCTGATGAAAGTGCTGGTCGTGGAGGATGACCGGATCGTTGGCCAGTACGTCAAACGGGGCCTGGAAGAGCAGAACTATCACGCCGACCTCGTCGATGACGGTCTCGAGGCCCTTCGGCTGATAACCGGGGGCCATTACGACCTCGTCATTCTCGACCTCCGGTTGCCCGGGATGACCGGCTATGAAGTCCTTCGCACCATTCGGGATCGCGGCAAAACCACCCCGATCCTGGTGCTCACCGCGCAAGATGCGGTCGACCACAAAGTCCAGGCCCTCCGTGCCGGCGCCGACGACTACGTCACCAAGCCGTTTTCGTTCGAGGAATTACTGGCTCGGGTCGAGGCCATCAGCCGGCGGCCGCAGCAGCTGAAGTCCAGCCGCCTGACCATCAGCGATTTGGAGCTCGACACCGCGACCCGGGAGGTTCGCCGAGCCGGCCGGGCCCTCGATCTGACGCCGAAGGAATACACGGTGCTCGAGTACCTGATGCGTCATTCCGGGCGAGTCATGTCGCGCACCCTCATCACCGAGTATGCCTGGGACTATCACTTCGATCCGGGCACCAACATCGTCGACGTCGTGATCAATCGGCTCCGGAAAAAGCTCGACGCCGGTCACTCGAAGAAACTGCTCCACACGGTGCGTGGTGTCGGGTACGTGGTAAAGGGGTAGGGGCGATGCGCTCCATCCGCCAGCGGCTCACGGTTGGATACGTCATCGCCCTGGCCGTCACCGTCGTCGTGTTCGGGTCGATCGTCTACCTCGACCGGCGCCAAGCGAACCTCAACGAGCTCGATGCCCGGCTCGAGGGCGAAGCCGACGTCACCATTCGACTTCTCCGGGAACTCTCGAAGACGTTCGGGCGACTACCTCCGATCATCGAATCGGCCCAGGCCACCCTCCAGAGCTTCCGCCACTACTTCGTCCTCGTCGGCCGGGACGGGGCTGCCAAGCTTACGATCGATCCCTCCGGCGCGGCCGACAACCTCACGGTCGAACGGCTCCGCCTATTGGCGGTTGCTGCGTCGGAGGAGCCCCAATGGGGGACGGTCGACCTGGTGCCGGGGCGCCCCGCCCTTCGTTACTACCTCGTCGAGGTCCGTGGGGCCGACCCCGACATCCGGGCCGTCCTGGTTGGCGCCGGTATCGATGAAGTGCTTTTCGGACCCGGCGACCTGCTCCGGACAATGATCTACGTGGGACCGGTCATTCTCCTGCTGTCGTTTCTGGTGGGTTCGTGGCTGGCGCGGACCAGCCTCAAGCCGCTCGAGGCGACCATCGATGAGCTCGCGGCCATCACCGACGGCAAGAGTCTCCATCGCCGCCTCCCCGTCGACCCCTCCAGCACCGACGAGCTCGCGCTGATGTCGCAGGCCGCCAATGGGATGTTCGCCCGCCTCGAACAGAGTTTCGCCGCTCAGCAGCGGTTCGTCGCCGAGGCGAGTCACGAGCTGAAGACCCCGCTGATGGTGCTCCGAGCCGGCGTCGAGCGGGCCCTCACCAACCCCAAGATGCCACCCGAGAGTCTCGAGCCCCTCGACGAGTCGCTCGAAGAGATCAGCCGGATGGCCGAGCTGGTCGATAGCTTGCTTACTCTCGCCCGGGCCGACGAAGGTCGGGCCCCGCTCGCCGTGGCCTCGTGTGACCTCCGCGAATTGGTGGGCGAGGCGGGCGAAACGGCCAATATTCTCGCCGAAGCCAATCAGCTTCTGGTGCGAACCGCCGTCCCGGCGGCGCCGGTCGTCATGGCGGTCGACCGGAACCGGATCCGCCAACTGCTGCTGAATCTGGTCACCAATGCCGTCAAGTTTACTGGGCCCGGTGGCGAGGTGGACGTCGGGCTGGCGGACCACGGCGAGACGGTTCAGATCGAGGTGCGCGACAACGGCGTCGGCATCGCGGCCGGCGATCTTCCCCACATCTTCGATCGGTTCTGGCGAGCCGATCCTGCCCGGAGCCGCGACGAGGCCAAGGCAGGTACCGGCCTGGGCCTCGCCATCACCAAGTGGATCGCGGAGGCGCACGGTGGGACGATCGGGGTGCAGAGCCGGCCTGGCAGAGGAACCATTTTTACGGTAACATTGCCCCGGTCGGGCGGGGAGACGAGCCCGGGGCTGGACTAATCAATCTGTCATCGTTTTGTAATCTCATGGTCAGGCCGGTGAAATCCGCCGCTGCTTGATTTGCGGGTAGCTCGTGCAGATGACCTGTTGGAGGGTGTGCATATCAATGTTCGAAACCCTGATTGAGTCCGCACCGAAGAAGCAGAGGTCCGTCGGCATGTCGGTCGTGTCGTTGGTCCTCCACGTGGTCTTGATCTTCGCCGCCATCCGGGCCACCGCTGGTGCGGCGGAGCGGATCAAGGAGATCCTCCAGGACACCACGATGGTCTTCCTGAAGGCGGCTCCCCCACCACCGCCGCCCCCGCCGCCGCCGCCGGAGCTGCAGCTCGCCCAGCAGCCGCCGCCGCAGGGTTTCCAAACCGTCATGCCCCCGACGGAGATGCCGAAAGACATTCCGCCGGTCAATCTCAATGAACGGTTCGACGCCCGCGATTTCAGCGGCAAGGGCATCGAGGGCGGGATCGCCGCTGGCGTAATCGGCGGGACCGGTCCGACCAACCAGGAAACCTTCGTCGAGGCGGAGGTCGATGACCCGGTCGTTCCCCTCAACATTCCGAAGCCGAAGTACCCGCCGGTGCTCCAGCAGGCCGGGATCGCGGGCAGCGTCGATGTCCAGTACGTCGTCGGCATCGATGGGAAGGCCGAGCCGGAATCGTGGAAGGTCCTGCGAAGTACCAATAAGGCGTTCGAGGACCCGGCGCGGGAGGCCATTCTGGCCGGGACGTTCAAGCCCGCCAAGATCCGAGGTCAGGCGGTTCGTCAGTTGGTGCAGCAGCGGATTTCGTTCACGATTGGTGCCTAGCCAGCCATTTTCTTTCAAGGTCAAGGAGCCGTAAGATGGGTTTAAGTATTCTCGAGTTGTACCGCCACGCCGACACGTTCGCGAGGGGCATTGTCTGGATCTTGTTGGCGATGTCATTCCTCTCGCTGACCGTCGCGATCGGGAAGATGATCCGGATCCGCAAGAGCACCTCGGCCACCCGGAAGTTCGCTCCCGCCTTCTCTCGGGCCATTCAGGAGGAGCAGCTCGACCAGGCGATCGCCCTGTCGGAGAAGAATCAGACCAGCCATATCGCCCGGGTGCTGGGCGGAGCCCTCACCGAGGTGAAGCCGCTCCTCCGCGATCGGGCGACGATCACGGCTGCCGACATCAACTCGGCCGAACGGGCGGTGGAACGCCAGATGTTGATCACGCTTGCCGAGTTCAAGCGCGGCATGGGGATTCTCGCCTCGGTCGGCTCAACCGCCCCGTTCGTCGGTCTCCTTGGCACCACCATGGGCATCGTCAACGCCTTCAACGCCCTCTCAGCCGGTGGCGCGTCGGGCGGGTTGGCAGGCATCGCGGGGGGTATTTCCGAGGCGCTTATCACTACGGCCTTGGGCCTCGTGGTCGCGATCCCGGCGGTGTGGTTTTACAACTACTTCACCACCAAGATCGAGAATCTCACAGTCGAGTTGACCTACAGCTCCAAAGAGCTGATCGACTACCTGATCAAGAGCGTCGGGAGCGAGTTTGGTCGCTCGATCTTCACCAAGGAGTTCCAGGCTCAGAAGGCGGTCAGCGGCAGTGGCCACATCAGCTAGCGCCAGCGCGGGCCAGACCAAAGTCACGGCCTCGCCCAACGTCATTCCGATGATCGACGTAATGCTGGTGTTGCTGATCATCTTCATGATCGTGACGCCGCTGATCGCGAATGGCTTTCAGGCGACCATGCCGACGGGTGCCAACCTCGACAAGCGCCCCGAGGGCGTTGACGAGGTAGTCCTCGGCATCGATATGAACGGCACGTACTTCATCAATGGACTCCTGATTCCGGCCGATGCCTTGCCGGATCAGCTCAAGGCGATCTACGCCGCCCGGGAAGAAGACAAGATCCTCTACTTCCGGGCCCACCAGGGCCTCAAGTTCTCGCGGATTCAGGACGCGGTCGAGATCGCCCGGCAGGCCGGCGTTCGGGTCATGGCCGCGATTACCGAAATCAATACCGCCGGGATGAATATCTTCGGCGAGAAAAAGAAATAGGGAGATCAGCATATGGGCATGGCAACAGGCGGTGAAGCTGGCGGTCTGAGTTCGGAACCGAATGTCATTCCGATGATCGACATTCTGTTGGTACTGCTGATCGTCTTCATGATCACGCTGCCATTGTCTCGGATGGCCATCGACGTCCAGGTGCCGCCGATGGAGACCCAACCGTCACCACCGACGACCCAAATCGTCTTGAACATTCTCCAGGACGGGAACTACGAAATCAACGGCCAGCCGGTGCCGCCAGGACAGTTGGATACCCAGATTCACGCGATCTACGACACCCGGCCCGCCAAGCTGATCTTCATCAAGGCGCATGGCGACCGGACCTATCAGGAGTGGATCCTGGCGTCGGATATCGTCCGAGGCGCCGGTGTGCAGGTGATTGGATTTACGCCCCGGGCTGCCGACGGCAGTTGAACCGAACGGTGTCCCAGGGAGCATCGAGAGGGCCGGATCCATTCCGGCCCTCTCGTCTTATCCCGACCCGACGGCCTTGCCCCGAGCCGGATCGGAGGTAACTATTGGTGAGATACCCAGCTACCTAGGTTCCCGAAATTGCGGGAGGCCTGCCATGTCCCGACGTACCATGGTCGGTGCGCCCTTTCTGGTGATCGCGGGGCTGATCGCTGCGGTGGCCTTTACCCGGGGGCCCAGGATGATCCCGGCCGACCTTCCCGGCGCCTTTGGGTTCCGAGCCGGCGAATTGGTCGCGGATTTCGAATTCGGGTCCGTCCGCGGCGAACGGGGGACCCTCTCTGGTCTTCTCGCCGATAAGCGGGCCGTCGTTCTGGTGCTTCGGACCACCGAATGTCCGGTTTCCCGAAAGTACGGACACCGTCTGGCGGAGCTGGAACGGGAATACGCCCCGCAAGGCGTCTCGTTTGCCTTCCTCGACGTGAGCTCCCAGGACTCCGAAGACAAGATTCGCGACGACCTCGCGACCTTCGGTTTTGCCGGGCCCTACATCGCCGATCCGAGGGCCCGGATCGGTCGATTGATCGGCGCCCGCGTCTCTTCCGAGGTCTTCGTCATCGATGGGTCCCGGACCCTCCGCTACCGTGGGGCGGTCGATGATCAGTTCGGGCTCGGTTTCGACAAACCCATCGTTGGCTCCCACTATCTCGTCGATGCCCTCGGGGAAGTGCTCGCCGGGCGCAAGGTGACCACGCCGGAGACGGAAGCGTCCGGTTGCGTCCTGAGCCTGGCCGACGAGCGACTCCCCGAACGGGAACTCACCTATCACACCCGGGCCAGCCGGATCATCCAGGAGAACTGTGCCGGCTGTCACCGCCAGGGTGGGGTCGCCCCCTTTGCGCTCGACAGCTACAAGCAAGCGTATGGTTTCCGAGCGATGATCAAGCTCGTGGTCGAGCAGGGCCGAATGCCACCATGGTTTGCCAACCCCGCCCATGGCAAATGGGCCAACGATCGAACCCTTTCCGATCGCGATCGCCGCGATTTGCTCGGGTGGATCGAGGCGGGGGCCCCGGAAGGCGACCCCGAAACGGCCGCCGCCGACCGCACCTACGCCGATGGTTGGCAGCTCGACGAGCAACCCGATGCGGTCGTGGAAATCCCGGCTGCCGAACAGGTGCCGGCGCGGGGAGTCGTCGACTACCGCTACACCTTTGTAAAAACGGCTTTCGATGAGGACAAGTGGATCACCAAGGCGGAAGCCCGTCCCACGGCCTGGGACGTCACCCACCACATCATCGCCTTTCTCGAGGCCCCGACCGATACCGTGCCCGGACCCCTCATGGCCGGTTACGCCCCGGGGCTGCCTCCCGCTGTCTTTCCCGCCGGGTCGGCCAAACGGCTACCGAAGGGCGCTTGGCTCAAGTTCCAGCTCCACTACACCCCTAACGGGAAGGCCACCACCGACCGCAGCAAAGTCGGGTTTGTTTTCGCTAGCGCGCCGCCCGAACGGGTGGTGGAGACCGGCCAGGTGGCGAACGGCGACTTCGAGATTCCGCCTCACGATCCCAATCACGAGGTGGTGGCCGAACGGGTATTCAAACGAGGCGGCCAAATCATTTCGATGATGCCCCACATGCACCTCCGCGGCAAAGCCTATCGCTACGAGTTGATCCGCGGCGATGGCAGCGAAGAGGTCATTCTCGACGTGCCCCGCTACGATTTCAAATGGCAACTGTGGTACGAGTTCAAAGAGCCCCTGGTGATTCGGCCGGGCGACAAACTCCGCGGTCGGGCCTGGTACGACAACAGCAAGGGCAACCCCGCAAACCCCGACCCGACGGTCGCGGTGAAATGGGGTGATCAGAGCTTCGAGGAAATGCAGATCGGGTTTTTCGACTGGATCCCCGAGCAGGTCCCGCCAGCACCACGGGTTCGCGCCCGATAGCGAGCTTCCCGCGGCCGGAGCCGTTCCCGCCGCGGTCCACCCCACGACCAGAAAGTTGGTTTGCGCTCGGGAGCCAGCATTGTCAGGGTGTGCGGCGGCTCGGCGGTCGTTCTACGACGCACTCCAAAAATTAGCCCCCGGCGAGTCGTTTAGGACGCCGCCGGCGCCACCCAGGCCGGGTACCATGCCACGACCACCGCGAGCGTCACAATCCACGTCGCCGTCAAAGGATCTTTCGATCGGGGGCATATGTCAGGGACCGTCGATCGGCAGAGCGATCTCGCCGTCACCGGCCTGGCCGGCGCCGAAACCAGGATGACCTGGAACGGCACTGGTTCAGGGTCGATGACCCACGCCCACCGGTCGGACGGCAGCGAACCTGCTCGACAGTATGAGATGGCGTTTACCGCCGTGACCTCGGGTGTCGTCATACCGGTGCCGCGGACCCCCACGAGTTGGCCGCTTTCCGGTAGCACCACCCATCAGGCCACGATCAAGTTTACCGGCGGTGAGAAGGATGGTGCCACCGAGCAGCGCAACGTGACCGTCGCCTTCGACGGTACCCAATACGCGACCGTCACCGTCAACGGCGAGACTTTCACGGTCGATCTCGCCAACCGCGGTCGTCCGGGGCACGGGCATCGGAGGCCGTAGCGCCCGATGGGTGGGGGGGCATTTTGGGGCAAACTCGAATCTTTTTTTCTGGTCAGGACGTCTCCAAAGACGATGCCGCCCTCACCCCCGCTCCCCCGGCCTGCTGGCCAGACGGCGCCCCAGCATCGTCGCGGGCCACGATCGGCGCCAGGGGCGCCCATCGGGCTCGGGATTCCGGCCTCGAGCCGGTCGCCGGTGAGCGCCGTGGCGGCTCTTGTGGTTCACTTCCTGATCCTTCTGGCATTGATTCGCGTTACCGACCGGACGCTCGACTACGAGCCCAGCGGGGGCGATCCTGGCGCGGTCAGATCGGGGGGCGGGGGAGGCGGTGGAGGTCGGATCCAGTCAATCGCCTTGCCGGGGCTGGCTGCCGCGGTCGTGCCACCGCGCCCTCCGCCAGTTGCGGTCCCCGCGCCGATTCCGGTTCCTCAGCCCGAAGTCGAGGAGGTCGAAGAGACCCCCGTTGCCAGCCAGCAAGATTCGATTCAGGCAGCACCAGGCCAGCCCAGTGGCGCCGGTACCGGCTCGGGGACCGGGAGCGGATCGGGGGCGGGCACTGGCTCCGGATCGGGTAGCGGATCGGGTAGCGGGTCGGGGACGGGGCCAGGTTCCGGGCCCGGCAGTGGCGGCCTGGGCACGACCCGTCCCCCGGAGCCACGCCAGTTGATCCTCCCGCCCTCCGACATTCCATCCAACCTGCGAGGGGTCACGATTTCGGTTACCTTCTTGGTCGATCCGCAGGGGCGCGTCGATGACGTGCAGTTCTCGCCCGAACCCGACAATCGCGGATTCGCCAGGAAGCTCGAAGACGTGATGCGGAGCTACCGGTTTCGGCCGGCCCGTGCTCCCGACGGCCTCGCCGTCGCGGGAATGGTGGTGGTGCAGCTGACCTTCTGAAGTTCGTCGTTCACTCCACAACTCGGGTCTATGTCGCTCTTCGCCAGGAAGCCGATCACCGCCGAGGCTGACCGCGGTTTGGTGCGGGTGTTGGGTGTCGGTGATCTCGTCATGCTCTCGATCGGCGCCGTCATCGGCGCCGGAATCTTCGCCTCGCTCGGCACCGCCGCTGCCGGGGAGATTGCCGCCGACGGCACGGTGATTCGCGCTGGGGCCGGCCCGGCGCTGATCGTCTCGTTCCTGCTCCTTGGCGTCGTCTGCGGACTGGCCGCCCTGTGCTACGCCGAGTTGGCGTCGATGATCCCGACCTCGGGATCGGCCTACGCCTACACCTACGCCACCATGGGCGAGTTCCTGGCGTGGCTCATCGGCTGGGACCTCATTCTCGAATATGCCATCGGGAACGTCGCCGTTGCCGTGGCGTGGAGCGGGTACTTCAACTCGTTGCTCACCGGATTCGGAATCCTTCTCCCGGACTGGCTCACTCACGGGTATTTCCAGGCCAAGATGTCGGCCGACCCGGCCCTGCAGGCGCTCCTCACCGAGGCACCCCGAGTCTTCGGACTCCCAATTCTCCTCAACGTTCCCGCTTTCGGGATCGTGGCGTTGGTCACGGTGCTGCTATGCGCCGGGGTGAAGGAGAGCACCCGAGCCAACAACATCATGGTGGTGATCAAGTTGGCCGTGCTGGCCTTGTTCGTCATCGCCGGCGCGATGCACATCAATCCCGACAACTACCAACCCTTCGCGCCAAACGGGTTCCGGGGCATTCACCAGGGCGCGGCGATCGTGTTCTTTGCCTATATCGGGTTCGACGCCATTTCGACGGCGGCTGAAGAAACCAAGAATCCCCAGCGCAACCTCCCGCTTGGCATTCTCATCGGGCTGGGGGTCTGTACCCTGATCTACGTGATCGTCGGGGCGGTGGCTACCGGGCTGGTCCCCTACGAGCAACTCCGGTCGGCCGATCCGTTGGCCCGGGCGCTCGAGCTGGCGGGGTTGAAGACGGTCAGCTGGATCGTCGCGGCCGGCGCCGTCGTGTCGATGACCGCCGTGCTGCTGGTGTTCCAGTACGGCCAACCGCGGATCTTCTTCGCGATGGCCCGCGACGGTCTCCTGCCGCGGTGGGCCGGCAAAGTCCATCCGAAACGGCGAACCCCCCACGTCACTACCATCGTCACCGGCGTGGCCGTGGCGGTTGGCGCGCTGGTCGCCGAAGAAAACTCGATTTACGACCTCACCAACATCGGCACCTTGGCCGCGTTCGCGCTCGTGTGCTTGGGAGTGTTGGTCCTCCGTCTCCGCGAGCCGAATCGGGAACGGCCCTTCAAGGTCCCGTTCTTCTGGGTGGTGACGCTCGGGGGGGCTGGGGCCTGTCTGTTCGTGATGAAGGGTCTCCCGACTCGCGCTTGGCAAATGTTCGGGATCTGGTTGGTGATCGGGCTGGTGATCTACTTCTCCTACGGCTATCGCCATAGCGTACTGCGAACCGGCAAGCCCGTCGTCGTCGACAAGTTGGATTGAGGGCGGCTGGGGATCCAGCCCTTGGAGATGGGTCGAGTCTGGCGATGAGCAAGCGACTGCAGGTGTACGAGGCGGATGGGGTGGTCGTCACGTTCGACCCCAACCTCTGCATCCACTCGGAGAATTGCATCACCTCCCTGCCGGCGGTGTTCGACGTCTCCGACCGACGGTGGATCCGTCCCGAGCGGGCCCCCGCCGAGGAGGTGGCCGCCACGGTGGCCAGATGCCCGTCGGGCGCTCTTCAGATCGTTCGGGCCGGATCGGCGCCAGTTCGGAGCGGGGTGACCGCGGAGGCGGTAACGGTTACCGTCAAACCGAATGGACCGCTCCTGGTTCGGGGGCCGGTCCGCGTCGTCAAGGAGAACGGCGAAGAAGTCACCAAGGACACCTGCGCCTTCTGCCGGTGCGGGGGCACCCAGAACGCGCCGTTTTGCGACGGTACCCACAACCGGCTCCGATTCAAATCGCCGAGTTGAGATCAGCGCACCGCCGCCAGTCGGGGTCCCCCGACCAGCGGATCGATGGGTTCGGCGATCGGCACGAAGGGCTTCCCAATCCGGGCCACGACCGCCGGTCCGAGCGACCCCTCCGTCCTCAGGAGTCCGCCCGCGAAGCCGAGCGGGACGACATCGAGCGGCGCGAATTCCGGCGCCAGCTGATTGACCATCCTCGCCAGCTCGGCCGCGGCCCGGTCGAGAATTCCTTTCGCCACCGCGTCGCCGTTCCGGGCCGTCATCGCAACCACGCCCGACAAATGGGCGATTTCGCGGGGGCCGGCCACCGACGCCCACCCCACCAGATCGCGGAAGTCGGCTGTGCCGGCGGCGGCGAGGAGCGCCGTCGTCAGCCCGGTCGAGGGACCCCGGCCGTCTCGCGCCAGCCCGGCGGCCACCAGCGCGGCCCGGCCGATCCAGTAGCCACCGCCCTCGTCGCCCATTTGCCATCCATAACCCCCCTGGCGGACCGATCGGCCGTCGGGCGTTCGTCCAATCGCGATGCTACCGGTCCCCGCGACCAAGACCGCGCCGACCGGGATGCCTAACGCCTCGAACGCCAGGTCGACGTCCGAGACGACGATCACCCGGTCGGCGATCCGCTCGCGGGCCAGCGCCGAGCGGATCTCCTCGGCGTCCGCCGGCCGCCCCGCCCCTGCGGCCCCGACCACGATGACGTCGGCCCGCAGCAGCTTGGCCTGGGCGAGGGTGCTTCGCATCAAGTCGGCCACCGCCGTGGCGGTCACCAACGCCCGGCCCGGTCGGACCGCGCTACCGGGGCCGTGCCTTTCGGCGATCCGAACCCCGTCATTGGTAATCGCGGCCGTGGTCTTGGTTCCGCCAACATCCGCGGTAATGACGATCACGACGGACGCTCCCGGCCAAATTGTGAGCCCAGCCACCCCGTGGCGACGCAGAGCGAGGTGCCGAGGGGCACGTACCACGGCCAAGCCAACCGACCGATCGGGGCCAGGAATGGCGCCACCTCGGCATCGGCGAGCCGCTTGGCGAAGATCACCACCACCATCACCGCCAGAGTCACCACCGTCGCCGAGGCGACATGGACACCCCGCACCACGGGAATCCCGGCCAGCAAATACGTGCCTAACAAGGCCCCGTACGTCACCGACGCGATCGACAGCGCCAGAACCACGACTGGGGTGTCGTTCCCGGTGGCGTACCAGTAGAACCCGAGGGCCCCGGCAATCAGGGCGACTCCCCAGAGCGCCGAAACCAGCCGGCCTACTCTCATCAGATGAATCGGGTCGCTCCGTCCGGTCGAGGAGGCGTAGAAATCGAGGGTGACCGCCGATGCCAGCGCGTTGATCGAACTGGCGATGGTGCTCATCGCCGCCGCAAGGATTCCGGCGATCACCAGGCCGGCGATTCCCGGTGGCAAGGCGTCCATCACGAACCGTGGAAAGACCTGATCGGCGCCGAGCTCCGCCGGGGCTCGACCCGCGGCCCAAATCGCTGAACCGACCAGCAAGAAGAGTAGGAACTGCAGCACGACGACCACGCCGGAGCCGATCAACGCTCGCCGCGCGTCGACGAGGGATCGGGTGGCCAACAGCCGTTGGACGATCAGATGATCGGTGCCGTGCGACGCCGCGGTCAACATCGCTCCGCCCACCAGACCCCCGAAAAACGTGTACGTCGAGGTGACGTTGAGATCGAAATCGAAGACCCGAAGTTTGTCGGCGGCGGCCGCGGCGGTGAGCGCCGCCGACACGCCGCCGGCCATCTCCCAGGCGATCGCCAGGGCGGCGATCCCACCGGCGACATAAATCACCAGCTGCATCACGTCTGCCCAAACCACCGCCTTGAGCCCTCCCAGCCACGCGTAGGACAACGTCACCCCGCCGATCGCCACGATGGATGCCGGGATGCTCCACCCGGTCACCAACGCCAACGGAATCGCCCCGGCATAGATCCGAACCCCGTCGCCGAGGAACCGGGTGACCAGAAACGCGCCTGAAATCAGCCGCCGGGTGCCGACCCCGAAACGGCGTTCCAACCGGACGTAGGCGGTGTCGTGTTCCCCCGCGAAATAGCCCGGCAACAACCAGTAGGCCACCACCACCCGACCAACGAAGTAGCCCAACGGCAACTGGAGGAACGTCAGGTCGCCGCGAGCGCCGATCCCCGGCACCGAGATCACGGTCAGGGCCGAGGTTTCGGTCGCCACGATCGAAAGCAAGACGCTCCAGGCCGGCAGGTTGCGCGCGCCCAGGAAATAGTCGCCCGCCGTTCGCTGGCTCCGCGTGGCCCAGACGCCGATCGCCATCGTGACGAGGAAGTACATCGCGATCACGGCGAGGTCGAGAGGTCGCATGGCGGGCCTCAAGTTGAATCGGGCCGGAGCGTCCCACAAGCCTCGGGCCGGTCGCAAAAAAAACCGGAGAGTCGTTGACTCTCCGGTTCGCCTCAGTCGGCTGGCGCCGGCCTAGGCGTTAAAGCTGCTGCCGCAACCGCACCCACCGGTCGAGTTCGGGTTCTCGAACGTGAAGCCCGACCCCTGCATCGAGGTCGTATAGTCGATCTTGACGCCGTTGATGTATGGCAGGCTGAACCCGTCGACGAACACCTTCACGCGGTCGGCCTCGAGGACCATGTCGTCGTCGAGCGGTCGCTCCTCGATATTCAAGCTGTACTTGAAGCCCGAGCACCCGCCGGGCAGGACACTCACCCGTAAGCCACCCGTTTCGGCGGCGACGTTCTCCGCCGCCATGAACTTGACGACTTCCTCGACCGCTCTGGGAGTCAAATTGACGGTTACTCCCTCGACGGCCTGCTTTTCGGTCGTGCTCACAACCCCTCCTTCCCTACGGGGATCCTGGCTGCTAATCCGACTAGCAAAGTAGGAATGCCGTTGGTGGGAGTCAATGATTGGGTTGGTCCAGAGCCGAAACGACCCGGTCGGCCACCAGGCCGCGCAGCGGCGCCAGGCGGGGGTTGTCCCGGGTAGGGTTGACCCGGTTCGACAGCAGCACGACCACGAGGTTCCGGGACGGATCGAGCCAGATCGAAGTACCCGTGAACCCCGTGTGCCCAAAGCTCGCCGGTGAGAGGCGGCTTCCGGCGCTGCTGCCGGTGGACGGCGTATCCCATCCGAGGGCCCGGCTCGATCCGGGGACGAGATCCTGCCGGCGGGTGAACTCCCGAACGACGGCGCCCCCCAACCTTGGCACCCGATCCGTTCCACCATCGGTCTCGTTCCGCACCGCCAGCATCCATTCGCCGAAGGTGAGGAGGTCCTCGGCGGATCCGAAGAGCCCGGCGTGCCCCGACACGCCTCCGAGGAAGGCGGCGTTCTCGTCGTGCACCTCACCGTGAATGATGCGCCCTCTCCAGGGATCGCGTTCGGTGGGCGCGATCCGCCCCAGCCACGAAGTCGGCGGCCGAAAACGGGTGGCCCGGAGGCCCAGCGGCCGGGCGATCCGCTCGTCGAAGAGCCGGTCGATCGGGGTGCCATAGACGGACTCGATGATCCGGGTCACCGTGATCGCCCCGAGGTCGGAGTAGACCGTTCGAGTGCCGGGAACCGTGTCGACCGGCGTGGCGAGGACGAGGGCGATGGCGCTATCGGCGTTAGGCGCTTCCTGCCAGAGGGGTCGGTGAGCCGGGAGGCCGCTCGAGTGGGTCAGCAGGTGGCGAATTGTGATCCATTCCTTATGGGGACCCTCGAAGGCTGGGAGGTAGCGGCGGACCGGGTCGTCGAGCGCGATCCGACCCTCGTCGATCGCCATCATCGTCAGGGTCGTGAGGGCGATCACCTTGGTGAGCGAGGCGAGATCGTACACGGTTCGCGGTCCGATCGGTCGGGGCTGGTCAACTCCGAGTCGCCCGGCCGAGTGGTAGAACCGAGCCCCATGCACCGACACCCCGACGACCGCCCCGGGGGCGGCGCCCGCCCGCACGGCCGAGTCGACCGTCGCGACCAGCTCGTCCCAATGGCAGGGGGCCGGGCCGCAGGCCGGCTCCGGGAGCGAAGGCGCCGCCCGGCCGCAGCCGACGCCCAGGGCGGCCAGTAACGACAGTCTAGCGGTTGTCGCTGACATAGCTTGGCGAGGCCGGTTTTAGGAGACCGTCGCCAATCCGGTAGCCCGGCGGCAAGTCGATCGGGAGTCGACCCGAAATCGGGGCGCCGGAAAGGGCCCGCGCGGCGGCCTGTTCGGCGAGAGGCTGCTGGGTCCACGCCAGCATCAGTCCCTGAGTGCTTGGCACTTGTCGGAGCAGGTAGGGCGACCCGAATGACACGACGACGGTGGGGCGCTCTCGGCTCGATCTCTCGATCAATTCTGCCAGTGCTTCGGGGATCGCGATCGATCCGGCGCCCGAGGTGACCCGGACAGCCACCGAAAACACGGCCGATGGGTTCCGGCCGGCCACCGTTCTGGCGCTGTCGTAGCTAGCCGCGCCACTGGTCGGATAGAGGCGGAACCCGACGACCCGGTGGCCCCGCCGGGCCAACGCTTGGGGGAAGGTCGATGCCCAGGCCGGCTCGCCAAAGGTGATGACCGAGACGTCGGTTGGGCCGCCGCGGAGTCGCTCGGCGGCGCCACCGCTGTCGCGCACCAGGACGATTGCCCGTTCGGTGATCGAGCGCGCCGTATCCATCGAGGCCTGGCACGCCACGACCCTGCCGACCCCCTCGAGCGACACGGTCCGACGCTGAAAGAGCCCGATCCGTTCCTTGAGCACGAGCACCCGCGCCACGGAGGCCCGAAGCCGGGCCCGAGGAATCCGTCCGGTTCGAACGGCGGTCGCCATCGCGTCGAGGGCTTCGCGAGGATTGGCCGGCATCAGCAAGACGTCGCTGCCGGCGAGAAACGCCTGCACCGCGGCTTCACCACCCCCGTATCGGGTCACCAAGGCGCCCATGTCGAGGGCGTCGGTCACCACCAGCCCCCGGAACCGGAGTGAGTCGCGGAGGACGTCGGTCATCACAACCGGCGACAGAGTGGCGGGCCGGGTTGAATCCGGATCGATTCCCGGAAGGGCGACGTGAGCGGACATGATACCGTCGACGCCAGCCTCGATGGCGGCTCGAAACGGGAGCAGCTCCAGTCGCGCGAGGCGATCCCAGTTGGCTCGGATGACCGGCATAGAGATGTGCGAGTCGGTGTCGGTGTCGCCGTGGCCGGGGAAGTGTTTCGCGACCGTCAGCATCCCGGCGGATCGGGCCCCTCGGACCGTCGCCGCTACCAGCCGTCCCACCGTTTCGGGATCGGCGCCAAACGAGCGGGTATTGATGATCGGGTTGGCAGGATTGTTGTTGACGTCGGCGACCGGCGAGAAAGTGAGGTGAACCCCGACGGCTCGGCCCTCTCTCCCGCTGATCCGGCCCATTTCGAACGCGTCCCGCTCCCTCCCCGTGGCCCCCACCCCCATATTGGTGGGGAAGGGAGTGGCCCCCGGGAACCGGAAGGCGGCCCCGCCCTCGAGATCGGAGGCGACCAGCAGTGGGACGGACGATCGCCGTTGCAGGAAGTTCAACTTGGCCGCCACGTCGAGCGGCGACCCGATCGAGATGACGATGCCTCCGACTCGGAGCGAATCGACCCAGTAGCGGGCCTCCGCCAGCCCATCGGCGTCGAAGCCGACATAGTTGCCGAGGAGCCAGGGCATCACCAGTTGGGCCACCTGCTCTTCGAGCGACATCCGAGCGATCATCGCCCGAACCGTCCGGGATGGCCGGACCTCGGGCTGCGCCACCGCCGGCCGGGTGGCGGCAATGACGGCGACCACGCCTAACGAAAGACGGCGAATCGGATGACTCCGGTGGCGGTGGTGCTCGCGACGATCCTGGAATTGGGCGGCGCCGACCCACTGGGCTGCCGGTCCGCCCGCCGGTTCGACTGCCCGCCGCTCGGCCGGTTCGCCGAATCGTCGGTTCGGCTGGGCCTCGAAGTCGTTCTCACCGATAGCCTCCACCTGATTCAGGGAAAACGGCTCGGGCTGGTCGCGAACCATGCCACGGTCGATCGCCAGGGCGTTCACGCGGTCGACCGGCTCCGCGCTGCCGGAATGACACTCGTCGCCCTCTTGAGCCCCGAACATGGCTTCCGGGGCACCGCGGCGCCCGGCGAAGCAGTGGCATCGACCGTCGACTCGGCGACCGGTCTACCAATCTACAGTCTCTACGGCAAAACCCTCGCCCCCACCAGCGAAATGCTCGCCTCTGTCGACCTACTCGTGGTCGACCTGCCCGACGTCGGCGCCCGCTACTTCACCTATCTCTCGACTACTACGGAGGTTATGAAGGCGGCCCGGACCGCCGGAAAGACCGTGATCCTGCTCGATCGCCCCAACCCGATCGGCGGCCTGGTTCAAGGGGCCGTCCTCGATTCGGCGTTTCGCACTTTTGTGGGCCGCCTGACCGTGCCGATGCGCCACGGGCTCACACTCGGGGAGCAGGCGCTCCTCGCCAACGCCGAGCTTGGAATCGGCGCGAAGCTGATCGTGGTCCCGACCTCCGGCTGGCGGCGCCGGGATGACGCCGTGGTGACCCGATTCCCCTTCGTGGCGCCGAGTCCCAATCTCAAGGACCTGGAGAGCCTTTTCCATTATCCGGGAACCTGCCTTTTCGAGGGGACGGCGCTGTCCGTTGGGCGTGGCACCGAGGTACCCTACAGCCAGATCGGAGCGCCCTGGCTCGATACCGCGGCTGTTCTCCACATCGTTCGCCAAGCCCGACTTCCTGGCGTCGCGTTCGAAGGCCGCTCGTTTACCCCCGTCGACCCGGCCGACGGCAAGTTTCCGGAAACCCTGGTGGCCGGCATTCGGCTTCGCCTCACGGATCGACATCGGTACGATCCGACCGTAACGGCGGTGGCGTTGCTTTCGGCCATCTATCGCATCCACGGCGACCGGATTGGCTTCATCCCGTCGCATTTCGATCGGTTGGCCGGCTCCCAGGCTCTTCGCGCTCAACTCGTCGCAGGCGTCTCGAGGGCCCGGATTGTTGCCGAGTGGGCCCCAGCCCGCCGCCAATATCTGCTCCGCCGGAAGCCGTTCCTCCTGTATCCGGGGTAGTCCGTGCTCTCGGAGCGCCGGAGTCACGCTGGCGCCACTGCCCCCCCCTCAGATTTGCGACTCCATCTGGTCGCAATTATCCTTGGGCGCGAGTTAAGTCATTGCCGTATTTGATGATTCGCCCGAAGTCTCGGAAACGGCTGGGAGGCTCGTGAAGCTCGTCACAAAGTCTCTCGAACGGTTCTTTCTCGGGCTGACGGAGCCGTTGGTAAACTGGTTGCTGCGGGCCGGCGTGCGTCCGAACAGCCTGACCACGGTGGGCGTGCTGCTGGTCGTCATTTCGGCGGTCGGCTATGCCTTCGGCTGGGTCCGGACCGGCGGCGGGCTCCTGCTCCTGTCCGGCGTCGTGGATACGTTAGACGGGCAAGTCGCCCGCCGCGGGGGCATGGTCTCCAAGTTTGGGGCGTTCTACGACTCGACGCTGGATCGAGTCGGAGACGGTGCGACATTCATTGGAATCGCGGTGTACTTGCTCGAGGCCCCGGGCGTCCCGTGGCGGATCGAGACTGCGGTGTTGGCCATGGTGGCCGTTCTGAGCTCGCTCCTCGTCTCGTACGCGCGGGCTCGGGCGGAGGGGTTGGGAATCGATTGCAAAGTCGGGCTGGTCCAGCGGGCGGAGCGGCTCCTTGGAATCGGGGTGCCCACGCTCCTCGTTGGAGCGGGGCCCAACGGCATCGTCTTGCAGGTGATTGTGGTGATCCTCGCCGTGCTCTCCACGGTGACGGTGGTGCAGCGATTTCACTATGTCCACCGTGTCACCGAGGAGGGTGCCAGCGGCGGGCGACCCCCAACATAGGTTTGGACGTGAGCGCTCGGGCGCTCGGGCATCGTCCGAGGAAAGGAAGTAACCGTGGGAGATCGGAATCCGCTGAAGGTGGCTCCGGCGAACGGAAAACTCGGGGTTCTCTGCGTTGGGCTCGGTGCCGTCGCGTCGACGTTCATCGCCGGGGTCGAAAACGTCCGCCGCGGGCGGTCGCTTGCCACGGGGTCGCTGACCCAACTGGCCACGATTCGGTTGGGTAAACGAACCGACAAACGGGCCCCGCTGATCAAAGACTTCGTGCCCCTGGCCAAGCTCGACGATCTGGTTTTCGGGGCCTGGGATCCGGTGCCGGATGACTGCTATCGGTCGTGCCTCCATTGCGGCGTGCTCGACAAGCACGACCACGTCGAGCCGATCGCGGACTTCTTGAAGTCAATCAAGCCGATGCCGGCCGCATTCGATCAGCACTACGTCAAACGGCTCCAAGGAAGCAACGTCAAGAAGGGCGGGAAGCGCGACCAGGCCGAGGCGCTCCGGAAGGACATCCGTGACTTCAAGGCCGCCCACGGGTGTGCCCGGCTGGTCATGGTCTGGTGCGCCTCGACCGAGATATTCATCGTCCCCGGCCCCCAACACCAGGGAATCGAAGCGTTCGAGAAGGCGATCGACGCGAACGATCCGGCGATCGCGCCGTCGATGCTCTATGCCTACGCCGCCGTGATGGAGGGCGTCCCGTTCGCCAACGGGGCTCCCAACCTGACGTGCGATTTCCCGGCCCTCGAGGAGCTGGCCCGAAAGAAGAAAGTCGCCATCGGGGGGAAGGACTTCAAGACCGGCCAGACGATGTTGAAGACCGTTCTCGCCCCGATGTTCAAGGCGCGAATGTTGGGAGTGGCGGGATGGTACTCGACCAACATCCTCGGCAATCGCGACGGGGAGGTCCTCGACGATCCCGAGAGCTTCAAGACCAAGGAGGAGTCGAAGCTCGGCGTGCTGGAGCACATCCTCCAGCCGGAGTTGTATCCGGACCTCTATGGAAAGTTGTACCACAAGGTCAGGATCAACTACTACCCTCCCAGGGGGGACAACAAGGAGGGCTGGGACAACATCGACATTTTCGGGTGGTTGGGTTACCCGATGCAGATCAAGGTCGATTTTCTCTGTCGTGACTCGATCCTCGCGGCGCCGCTGGTTCTCGACCTCGCCCTCTTCTTCGATCTTGCCCAACGCGCTGGGATGGCCGGAATCCAGGAGTGGCTGTCGTTCTACTTCAAAAGCCCGCAAGCGGCCCCCGGCCTCTATCCCGAGCACGACCTATTCATTCAGCAGACCAAGCTCAAGAACACTCTCCGGTACCTCATGGGCGAGGAGCAGATTACCCATTTGGGGGTGGAGTACTACGACTACGGCAGGGAGTAGGATGAAATACTTTCATCGTACCGCGATTACGTCTGACGAGGCGATTCAAGCCGCCGCCGGTTTTTTTGGCGCCCGGCTGAGCCCGATGGAAGAGGGGGCCCGGCGGCGGCGGTATTCGAGCCCGATCGGCCAGCTCACCGTGACCGTGCGGGCCGAGGGTGGTCACTACACCTTGATTACGGTGGAGACCAACCAGCCGGGCGAAAGCGAGCTCGATAGACTGGCCAAACGGTTTCTCTCCGAGGTCCACACCCTGGTCCATGCCGAGCATGTCGTCCGGGGAGCCTACTGAACCGGTTCGAGACCCACACCGTTCATGGCGGCACCGACGACCTCCACGACCCCGATTCCGGCCGGACTCTCCCGGGCCCAGCTTCACGATTTGTACTACTGGATGCGGCTCACCCGGTCGCTGGAAGAGAAGCTGGTCAACCTCTACCGGCAGACCAAGGTCATCGGAGGCCTATTCCGGTCCCTGGGCCAGGAGGCGGACGCCGTTGGGAGTGCCTTCGCGCTCGATCGAGCCAAAGGCGACATTCTCTCGCCCCTGATCCGCAATCTCGGCTCCCTGCTGGTGCAGGGCGCGACCCCCGTCGAGGTGCTCCGGCAATACATGGCGAAGGCGCAAAGTCCCACCCGGGGCCGCGAGTTGAACATCCATTTCAACGACCTGCAACGCGGGTTCCTCGGTCAGATCTCCCATCTGGGAGATATGGTCGCGGTGATGTCCGGAGTGGCCTTGGCGTTCAAGATGCGGCGCGAGCCGCGGGTTGGCCTGGTCTACATCGGCGACGGAGCGATGAGCACTGGAGCGTTTCACGAGGGCCTCAACTTTGCGGCGGTCCAGAAGCTGCCCCTGGTGGTGGTGGCAGAGAATAACGGCTACGCCTACTCCACGCCGATCCGCAAACAGACGGCGGTCAAGTTCCTGGTCGAGAAGGCGGCTGGCTACGGGGTCGCCGGCGATCAGGCCGACGGCAACGACGTACTGGCCGTCTTCGACGCCACCAAGCGGGCGGTCGACCGGGCCCGTTCGGGCGGCGGAGTGACGGTGGTCGAGCTGATCACCTTTCGCCGGAAGGGTCACGCCGAGCACGACAATCAATCCTACGTGCCCAAAGCGGAGATCGAAGCCTGGGAGGCGCGCGACCCGATCGACCGGTACGTCCGGCACCTGACCGAGAAGGGGTGGGCCGCCACGGCTGACCTTGCGGCGATCGACCAGCGAGTCGGAGCCGAATTGGATGCCGCGGTGGCGCTCTGCGAAAACGAGCCGCTGCCCGATCCCGCCAGCGCCCTCCTCGGGGTGCTGGCCGATCCGCCGGCCGCCGACCTCGAGTGGTACCGGAGGACGTGAGATGCCCGAGGTGACCTACTTGGAGGCCATTCGTGACGGCCTCCGCGAAGAGATGGAGCGGGACGACCGCGTTTTCATGTTGGGTGAGGACATCGGGGCGTTCGGGGGCGCCTTCAAGGTGACCGATGGGTTCCAGGCCAAGTTCGGCGCCGAACGGGTGATCGACACACCGATCTCCGAGGTCGCCATCGTCGGTGCCGCCGCCGGCGCGGCCCACATGGGTCTCCGGCCGGTCTGCGAGATGCAGTTCATCGACTTCTTGTCCTGTGCCTATTCCATCATCACCAACTACGTCGCCACCGCGCGGTATCGGGCCGATTTGAAAACCCCGATGGTCATTCGGGGCCCCTCCGGTGGGTACGTGCGCGGGGGCCCCTTTCACTCGCAGAACCCCGAGGCCGGCTACCTCCACACTCCCGGCCTGAAGATCGTGGCCCCGGCCACCGCGCGAGACGCCAAAGGACTCATCAAAGCCTCGATCCGTGACGATGATCCAGTATTGTATTTCGAGCACAAATACTTGTATCGTCGAGTCAAGGAGCAGTTGCCCGACGGTGATCTCCTGACCCCGATCGGGCAGGCTCGGATGGCCCGGGAAGGGAAGGACCTGACCATCGTCACCTATTCGGCGATGGTTTGGAAGGCGCTCGAGGCGGCGGAGCGGCTGGCCGCCGAGGACGGCTTGTCGGTCGAGGTGCTCGATCTGCGAACTCTCTTGCCGCTCGACGACCACGCGATCGTCGCCAGCGTCAAGAAGACCAATCGAGTCCTGATCGTGCACGAGGATACCAGGACCGGCGGCCTGGCAGGCGAAATCACGGCCCGAATCAACGAGCAGTGCTTTGAGTGGCTGGACGCTCCGGTTCGTCGGGTTTGCGGGCATGATGTTCCGCTCCCCTTCGCGCCGACCCTCGAGGATTTCGTGCTACCACAAACGAATGACATCGTCGCCGCGGCAAGGTGGCTGGCGAGTTACTAGGCGGACGGAGTGAGGCTATGGGACGGATCGATGTAGTCATGCCCCAGATGGGCGAGTCCATCGCGGAGGGCACCCTTTCAAAATGGCTCAAGAAGATCGGCGACGCGGTCAAGCGCGACGAGCCGATCTTCGAGATCTCCACCGACAAGGTCGATGCCGAGATTCCGGCACCGAGCGCGGGGGTACTGGCCGAGATCCTGGTGACTGAAGGGCAGACCGTTCCGATTCAGACCCTGGTGGCCCGAATCGAAACGGACGCGACCGCCTCGGTCTCGGCGCCGAGCCCCACCCCGCCCGCCCCCGCCCCCGCCCCACCCGCCCCCCTCGCTGGCGCGGCGGTCCCCGCGGCGGTTGGTGGCCCGCCTGCCCGTCCCCCGGCGCGCCCGCCGGCCAGTGCCCCGGTCCGGGGCCCGGTCCTCGATGAATCGATGGAGGAGCGACTCCGACGGAAATCCACGCCGCTGGTCCGACGGATGGTTGCCGAGCATGGACTCGATCTCGCCACGATTCCCGGGTCAGGGTTGGCCGGTCGGGTCACCAAGACCGACGTCCTGAGCTTCCTGGAGCAACCGCCGGCCGCGTCCGCTCCCACGGCGGCGCTCCGCCCCGCCGGCCCGATGCCGGGCGGCATCGCCGTGGTGGCCGGCCCGGTCGTGGAGCCATGGGAAGGCGACCGGGTCGAACCCTGGTCGCGGATTCGCAAGCTCACCGCCGATCACATGATCATGTCTCGGCGGGTCTCGCCCCACGTCAACAGCTTGATCGAGGTCGACTACACCCGGGTCGCCCAGGTGCGGGCGAAACGGAAGGCCGAATTCGCCGAGCGCGGCGTCAATCTGACCTTCCTCGCGTTCATCGCGAAAGCGGTCGCCGAGAACCTTCGGAAGCACCCGGTCGTCAACTCGGCGGTGATGGGTGAAGCCACGCTGTTCCGGCGGGAAATCAATCTCGGGATTGCGGTGGCGCTCGACTGGGGGCTGATCGTCCCGGTCATTCGTCGGGCGGACGAGTTGTCGTTGGTCGGCGTTGCCCGCGCGATCCAGGATCTCGCCGACCGGGCCCGCGCCAAGAAGCTTTCCCCCGATGAGGTCCAGAAAGGCACCTTCACCATCACCAACCCCGGCGTTTTCGGAACGGTGGTCGGTCTCCCGATCATCAACCAACCTCAGTCCGCGATTCTCGCCGTTGGCGGGATCGAGAAGCAACCGGCCGTCATCACGGCCCCCGATGGCACCGATACCATCGGGATTCGTACCAAGGGGTTCCTGGCGATGGCGTTCGACCACCGGGTGGTCGATGGCGCCGACGCCGATCGGTTCCTCGCCGACGTGAAGCGGGCCCTTCACGACGTCCCTGAAAACTCCTGACGGAATCCCCAATGCCTCAGCGAACGATCGAGGTGGACGGACAGCGGTGGGTCGTGACCACGAGCGGACGCTGGACCCAATACGTCAAGGACGAGTTCACGGTTTGTTTCTCTCGGGTCGGCTCCCAGCCTCCGGAAGCGCGCGTCGCACGCTACAGTCCACGGGGGATCACCGCTCGGGAGAGCTCGCTGGCCGAGCTCTCGGAGGCCGCCCTCGCCGATTTGCTCGCTCGATCGCAGCCCTCATGGACCACCCCGGAACTCGGATACCGCCGCTGACGGGCGGTTTCGCGGATCTCCACCTCCATTCGACGGCCTCCGACGGTTCGTTCGAGCCGGCGGAGGTCGTTCGCCAAGCCCACCGGGCCGGGTTGGCCGCGATTGCTCTGACGGATCACGATACCCTCGCTGGAACGCCGGCCGCGGAAGCCACCGGCACCGCCCTCGGCGTGATCGTTCTGGCCGGCTGCGAGTTTTCCGTCAAGGTCGACTGGGGCGAAGCCCATTTGCTCGGGTACCTGCTGCCCTCGGATCATCCCGACCTGAACGCCTTTCTCGCCACCATGAGGAGCGCGCGCGCCGAGCGGGGCCGGGCCATCGTCATCGCGATTCAGCGGTGTGGCGTTCGCCTCGATTTCGCCGCAGTCGAGGCCCTCTCGGTCGGCGCGGCCATTGGCCGCCCCCACGTGGCCCGGGCGCTGATTGCCGCCGGAATCGTCAAAACGTTTGACGAAGCGTTCGACCGGTTCCTGGGCCGGGGTCGTCCCGCCTTCGTGGCCAAGCTGCTCCCCCCGGTCGCCGAGGTCGCTGCCTTGGTTCGCTCCGCCGGGGGCGTGACGTCGATGGCGCACCTCAAGGATCGGGGCACCCGTGCCTCCCTCATCTCCTTCCGCGACCAGGGCGTCGACGGCGTCGAGGTCTACCACCCCGGCCACAGTGGCCCCGTTCGCCAGGAACTCGAGCGACTGGCGGGGGAGTTGGGAATGCTCCGCACCGGCGGCAGCGATTCCCACGGGGGGGCCGCCGTCAGCCCTTCCCATAGCGTCATCGGGGGCGAGCGGGTTCCAATCGAGTGGGTCGACGCGATGATCGCCTTCGCGGCGAGCCGGCGGGCCGGTGCCAGCGTTCGTCGATGAGCCAGTGGCCGATTTGCCGGCCACCGCGTTTCGGGACGTCGTCGTGGTCGGCGGTGGCTGCTATGGCACCTTCTATTCCGGTCAACTCGCCGCCGCCCTCGCCCGAGGGAAAATCACCGCCCGGTCGATCGTGCTCGTCGATCGGAACCCCGATTGCCAGGCGGCTCGTGACGCCAAGCGCCAGTCGCCGTTCCGGCTGGTGATCGCCGACTGGGATCACTATCTCGATGGGTTTCTCGACCACCCCCCGCCTGAAGTCGGTGATCCGGACGATGCCATCGTTCCCTCGCCGCTGATGCCCCACCTGATGGCAGAATGGCTCCTTGGAGTTGCCGGCCGTCTCCGCCCCGATCGCGAGGTGTCGCTGGTACCGGTCGACCAACCCGTGGGCACCCCGTACGACGTCCATCCACCGGGAGCCAATCGGTTCGTCTCGTTCGCCGATTGGCTCTGCCCGACCCACTGCATCGAGCCCCACGTCTGTCCGATCACCGGCGGGCCCCGAACCTGGGAGATGTCCGATGCCCTGACGGCCTACGTTGCTCGGGTGAGTCGGACTCGGCCAATGGCCGGGCCGGCCCTCTTCGTTACCCGACACCGAGCCCATGGCGTGGGCATGTTCGACGTGTCGGAGGCCCGCTCGGCCCGGTCGCTGCTGGTGGGCGCGCTCGGCGAGCCAGGCCAGGTGGAGTTGCTGGTAGCCACCATCTCCTCGTGCCATGGCGCGGTCAGTTGTCTTCGGGTTGGACCACCGGGATCGAGCGCCGGTCTATATTTGGGCCACCAATGACGATGAGATGGCAACACCGATGACCAAGCACGATGTGATCATTGTCGGGGCCGGGCCCGCGGGGCTCTGCGCCGCCATGTACGCCGGTCGGGGCATGCTCGACGCGGTGCTGCTCGAACGGGGCATCCCGGGCGGCGAGTTGCTCAACACTGAGAAGATCGAGGACTATCCCGGGTTCGAGAGCATTCTCGGCACCGATCTCGCCGCGAAGATGGCCGCCCACGCCGAGAAATTCGGCGCCAAGATCCTAACCGAGAACGTCGAGAGCATCCATCGCCAGCCGGACGGAACCTTCAGGGTCACCACCAGCTCCGGGACCGAGTTCCTGGCGCCGAGCGTGATCCTCACCGCTGGCGGGACCCCCACGAAGCTCGGCGTGCCCGGGGAAGCCGAGTATGCCGGCAAGGGGGTTTCGTATTGCGCGGTGTGCGACGGGGCTTTCTTCAAGGGCGAAGCCATCGCGGTGGTGGGCGGAGGCGACGCTGCCGTCGAGGAAGCCGACTACCTGACTCGTTACGCCGCCAAGGTGACCATCATTCATCGCCGAGATGAGTTCCGCGCGTCCAAACTGGTGCAGGAACGGGCCTTCAAGAATCCCAAGATCGAAGTCCTCTGGAACCGGCGGGTCCTCGAGCTTCGCGGGGATGCCAGGGGCTTGAAGCACCTGTCGCTCGAAGACACCGTGACCGGCGAGCGGTCCATGCTCGCGGCGACCGGGTGTTTCGTATTCATTGGGTTCACGCCAAACAGCGGGCTCGTCAAGGAGCACATCCGCCACGATCCCAGCGGCTACATCATTACCGACGATCGGATGATGACGTCGATTCCGGGCTTGTTCGCTGCCGGCGACCTCCGGGTCCAGCTGACGCGGCAGGTGACCACCGCGGTCGGCGATGCCACCACGGCCGCGATCGCCGTGGAGAAGTACTTGACCGAACTCAAATCGAGACCGGTCGGCGTGGGAGCCTAGGTGAGCTCCGGTCTCCGGATCATCCCGATCCTGAACGGTCAATTCGCCGAGAACTGCTATCTCCTGGCGGAGGCCGGTTCCCGGGCTGCGGTGATCGTCGACCCCGGAGAGGAGCCGGAGTTGTTCCTCGCCACCGCGCGGCGGGAGGGTCTCACCATCGGCGAGATCTGGCTCACCCACGCCCATGTCGACCATGTCTCGGGGGTCGGCGCCATCAAGGCCGCGACCGCGGCTCCCGTCTACCTCCACCCCGATGATCGGCCCCTCTACGACAACCTGCCGCAACAGGCGGCCCTCTTTGGGCTGAAGGTCCAGGCACCGCCGCCGCCGGACCGGGCTCTTGCTCATGGGGGGACCGTCTCGATTGGGACCACCAGGTTCGCGGTCCGTCACACCCCGGGCCATTCGCTGGGGAGTGTCTGTTTCGTGGCGCCGGGCCTCGTCCTCGGCGGTGACGTGCTCTTCCAGGGCTCGATCGGCCGAACCGATCTGCCTGGTGGGAACTTCGAGCGGTTGATCCGGAGCATTCGGGACGAGTTGCTCGTCTTGCCCGATGACACGGTGGTCTACCCCGGTCACGGTCCGCCAACGACCATCGGGGTCGAACGGCGGACCAACCCCTTCCTGGCGAGTTGAAGTTACCGGTCGCCCGGCTTCCGCCCGAGGAACTGGAGCCGCACCAGCCGCAATTGCTCGATTCGGGTCGTCAGCCGCTTTCGCTGTTCGACGAGCTGGCATTGCGAGGACGTCTCGTGAATGATCGTCGGGACCACTTCGGCATACGACACGATGCAGCTCGCCCCGCGGATCTTCACCTTCATGGTATCGAAGTTGACAAGAGACGCTTCCGAACGGGTGAGCCGGGCGGTGGTGCCGTCGATTGTGAGCCGGCCAGCCCAGTCTGGAGTAGTGAGGTCGGTGGTGGGAGCGAAGTCGATGAGGTGGAGCGCCCGGCCATCAACCGTGTCAACCCCAGCGTGCCAAAAGCAATGCCGGTTGCGAAAGGCCGGTCGGGCGAGGTCGGAGGTAGTGAAATAGTTGATCGGACCCTTCGAGCGCTCGAGGACTCGGCCCGGCCGATATCCCTTCATCGACTCGGTGTTGGTGGTCAGGCTGCTCACCCGGCTGCCGAGGACCCGATTCAAGTCGTCGATCTCGGTGGCGTGAAACACGAAGGCCGATTTGAAGGGATAGGCTTCCTCGAGAACGAGGACCCGTTCGGCGTTCTCCAGAGCCGCGCCAATCGTCGGCTCGATGGCCCCGCCAGTGGGAGCCACGCCCCGAGCGCACGAACGAGACGCTGTGACCCGTAGTTCGGGAAGCACCAACGCCTGGCGCCACAGCAGAATTCGCAATTCGGCGACCGCCGCTCGAGCGGTGTCCGAAGAGGTCACTCGAACGATCTGCCGGTGCGGGCCATAGCCGATCTGGGTGACAGTCAGCTCATGGGGCCCCTCAGCGAGGTCGGAGACGACGAACCGACCGGCGTCCGACGCGAAACGCCGGTGGTCTCCCGAGATGATCAAGGCGTAAGCGACCGGCTGACCGGAGACCGTGTCGATCACGATGCCCGAGATCGTGCCGTTCGTCGCTCGCACGGTGAGCTGGGCAGTCAGCGCTGGGCTGCTTGTCGTCGCGGTGGCCACCCCGACCAATACGCCCTTCACCTTCACCCAACCCACGGGAGGCCCTGCCTAGTTTCCCGGTGGCGGGGAGAGCCCCACCAGCATGACGGTCCGCTCCTCGACATTCTCGACCCCGTGGGGAACCTCCTTGGGGGCCCAGACCAGATCGCCCGGTCCGGCCAGGAACCGATCCTCGCCAACCACCATTCTCGCCTTTCCCGAAAGGACCAGATAGACTTTGTCCGCTTCGTGATGGGAGTGCACTCGCTGCGACTGTCCCGGCTCGAAGCAGTTCAATCCGATGAAGAGGTGAGTACCGCGGACCACGTCGGCCTTGGTGGCGTGGTCCGGCGAAAAGGTGACGTGGTCGGTCGGGCGCAGCAGGTAACGACTCATGAGCTTTCTCCCTGAACCATCTGATACCCATGTCCCATCGAATTGAGAAGGACCCTCTCGGCGAGAAGCAGGTCCCGGCCGATGCGCTCTATGGCATCCAGACCCTCCGGGCAGTGGAGAACTTCCCGATTTCGGGGCTGCGGCCACTGGCGGAATTCGTCGACGCGGTCGTCTGGATCAAACGGTCTGCCGCGGTGACCCACAAGCGGACGGGGCGCCTCGACCCCAAGCTCGCCGACGCGATCGTCGCGGCGGCGGACGAGGTCCTCGCGGGCCAGCATCGCGGTCATTTCGTGGTCGACGTTTACCAAGCGGGCGCGGGCACCTCGCACAACATGAACGTTAACGAAGTTCTCGCCAACCGGGCCAACGAGCTGCTGGGCGGCGCCCGGGGGAGCTACGCGCCGATCCACCCCAACGATCATGTCAACATGGCGCAGAGCACCAACGACGTGATCCCCACCGCCATGCGGCTGGCCACGCTGGCGACCCTGCCGAGGCTGCTCGATGCCATGGAGGATCTCGCCGAGGCTTTTCTGGCGAAAGGCCGAGCCTTCGACCACGTGTTGAAGTCGGGTCGGACCCACCTCCAGGATGCAACCCCGATCCGGCTGGGCCAGGAGTTCATGGCGTTGGGGCGGACGGTTGCTCGGCATCGCCACAAGCTCGCGGATGCGGCGAAGTGGCTTCGGCCGATGAACATCGGGGGTACCGCCGTCGGGACCGGGCTCAACGCCGAGACCGAATACCCGGGGCTCATGGTGGCGGAACTTCGACGGCTTACCGGCCTCGACCTCGAGGAAGCCCAGGATCGGATCCAGGTCATGCAGTCGATGGGTGACATCGCGACCTTCAGCGGGGCCATCCGGGCCTACACGCTCGATCTCAATAAGATCGCCAACGACATCCGTCTGCTGGCATCCGGACCCCGGACCGGGTTCGCCGAAATCGTCCTGCCGGCCGTCCAGCCGGGGTCGAGCATCATGCCCGGGAAGGTGAACCCCTCGATCGCCGAGATGGTGAATCAAGTGTGCTACCAGGCGCTCGGGCTCGACACCACCGTGGCCCTGGCGGCCGAAGCTGGCCAGCTCCAGCTCAATGTGATGATGCCGGTCATCACCCACAACATCGTGTTCTCGATCATCATCCTCGCCAATGCGTCGTCGGCATTCGCGGAACGGTGCGTTCGGGGTATCGAGGCGGATGAGAAGCAGTGCGCCTATTGGCTCGAGCGGAGCCCGGCTTTGGTGACCGCCTTGGCCCCCAAGATCGGCTATGCCGATTCGGCCAAGCTCGCCAAAGAGGCGATCGCGACCGGCTTGACGGTCAAGGATCTCGTCACCAAGAAGGGTCTCCTCGCCGGCAAGGAGCTGGAGGAGGTGCTCGATCTCCGGGCGATGACCGAGCTGGGCATTCCCGGTGGCAAACCGTTGCCTGGTGGCGGTTGACGGACAGGGTTTCACTGAGAGGAGGGTTTCATGAGCCTGCGTTCAGCCGGGTTCGTTCTCGTGGCCCTATTCGGGCCGGCGAGCCTCGTCGCCCAGCGGGTCGACGTCACCATCGCCCCCGGTCTGGCAACTGGCGTCATCACGGGGCGGGCTTTCGCCATCTTCACCCGCGACAGCACCCGGGAGCCGCGCTTTCAGGCCGGCTCCTACGCCGGTGGGGTCCCGTTCTTCGGCGTCGATGTCGAGGCTCTCGCCTCCGGCCAAGCGGCCACGATCGATCCCTCCACCCCAGGCTTTCCGGTCAAGAGCCTCAAAGACATTCCCCGCGGCGACTACTACGTCCAGGGATTGATGGTGGTCTACACCAAAGTCACCCCCAAGCATGGCAAGACGATCTGGGTCCCGTGGGACCAGTGGGAGGGCCGCCACTGGAATCGCACGCCCGGCAATCTGATCAGCGAGGTGAAAAAGGCCCGCTGGGATCCCGATGGTTCCCACCTCGTGCTCGAGTTGACCAAAGTCATTCCCCCGATTCAGCCGGCCCCCGACACCAAGTGGGTGAAACGGATCAAGATCCAGAGCAAGATGCTCTCGGAGTGGTGGGGACGGCCGGTCTACCTCGGTGCCACGGTGTTGCTCCCGAAGGGCTGGGAGGAGAACCCCACCACCCGCTACCCTGCGATTTACGTCCAGGGGCACTTCGGCGAAGGCCCGCCCTTCGGGTTTGACCCCGAAGGGCAGCCGGAAACGGGCGAGGCCCGGGCCGCTCGGCTGATCCGCACCGCCCGGGAGCCCGGTTACGAGTTTTCCCAAGCGTGGCAGGCGCCGGGCTTCCCACGGATGGTGGCGATCACCTTCCAGCATCCGACGCCGTACTACGATGACTCCTACGCCGTCAACTCGGCCAACAACGGTCCCTATCAGGATGCGCTCCTCCAAGAACTGATCCCGCTGCTCGAGGAGAAGTTCCGCCTGATCCCGAAAGCGTACGGTCGACTCCTGACCGGCGGATCCACCGGCGGATGGGAGGCGCTGGCCCTTCAGATCCACCGACCCAAATTCTTCGGCGGGGCCTGGGCCCTCTATCCCGACGGCGTCGACTTTTCCCGCAACCAGATGATCGACAATTACGCCGACAGCAACGCCTTCATGCCTAACGCGCGGCCGAATCAATGGCTTCTCCACGAGCGCCAGCTCAGTCGCCACGAAGATGGCCAGCCGTGGACCACGGTCCGCCAAATGGCCCAACTCGAGGAGGTGCTCGGCAGCCGGGTCCGGGGTGGGCAACAGCTCCAGGCGTATGACGCCGTCTTCGGGCCGGTCGCGGAGGACGGGTATCCCAAGCCACTGTTCGATCGCACCACCGGCACCATCGACAAGACGGTCGCCGCGCATTGGCGCGACAATGGCTACGACTTGAATCATTACCTCGAACGGAATTGGGCGACGATTGGCCCGGATCTCGACGGCAAGATCACGGTCTGGACGGGCGACATGGACAACTATTTCCTCAATCTCGCCGTCTACAAGATGGAAGCCACCTTCAAACGCCTGAAGGGACGGGCGACGTTCGAGTATGGGCGTCCGATGAAGCCGCATGGCTGGCAGCCGGTCAGCAACGCCGAGATGGTCCGTCTGATGGCGCGGCACGTCGCCCGCCGAGCCAACATCGAAGGGCGGTGAGCCCGCTCGGCCGGGGCGCCGAAGGGCCATTGGGCGGGTCGCGGACCCGCCCTTTCGCTATGTTGGGCCTCCTTGCGGCGGTCCAGTTCCTCGGGATGGCGGGTTGGTTCGCCGGCGGTGCGGTCGGAGCCGAACTTGCCATTCGCTGGGAGCTCAGCGGGTCTCAGGTCGCCTGGCTCATCTCGGCCGTCCAGCTGGGGTTCGTTGTGGGCACCCTCGTCGCCGCGGTTCTCAATCTTCCCGACATCATCCCGAGCCGGTGGTACGTTGCGGCGGCCGCGGCGGCGGCCGGCCTCGCCAACGCCGGACTCTTGCTGGCCGGGGGCTTCGGGGGGGCGTTGGTGACCCGCTTCTTCCTCGGCTTCTTTCTGGCCGGGGTCTATCCGCCGGCCATGAAGATGGCGGCGACCTGGTTCGCCTCACGGCGCGGTGTCGCGATCGGAGTGGTGGTCGGCGCGCTGACGGTCGGGAAGGCCCTCCCCTACCTGGTCGAAGCGTTAGGCGGCGTCGGCGTCGAGGCCGTCGTTAGGTCGACTGCGGGCGCTGCCCTGGCAGCCGCCGCGCTGGTGGCGTTCGGGTACCGCGATGGCCCCCACGCCTTCCCCCGACGTCCCTTTTCCTGGCGACTGGTTGGCGAGGTGGTCCGGACCCGCGAGTTGCGGCTGGTGACCGGCGGCTATCTGGGCCACATGTGGGAGCTGTACGCCTTCTGGGGTTTCATCGGGGCCTACTGGGCCGCGACGCTGGCCGCCCGCGGCGGCGGGACTCCGCCGACGGTGGCGTGGCTGACCTTCGCGAGCATTGGGATCGGAGTGGTCGGTTGCCTGTGGGGCGGCGTCGCCGCGGACCGGGGAGGCAGGGAACCCGTCGTGTTGATTTCGCTCATGGTAAGCGGCGCGGCCGCGGTAGCCTCAGCGCTCGTCTTTGGAGGGCCCCTCCCCATCGTCCTCACGGTGATCTTGATCTGGGGCGTCGCCGTTATCGCCGACTCGGCTCAATTCAGCGCCTTGGTCACCGAGCTGGCCCCGGCCCATGCGGTCGGGACGGCGTTGACGCTTCAAACGTCGGCGGGGTTCTTGCTCACCATGGGGGCGATTCAGCTCGTCGCCGCCGCCGGCGGGCCGGAGACCGGTTGGGCGTTTCCGGCTCTGAGCTTGGGTCCGGTGCTCGGGATCGCCTCGATCGCCGCTCTCCAACGAATCCGTCGGCGGCCCCGAACTGGTTGAACCGGGGCGGCCCCGCCTTAGCTTTGAAGCATGGTGGTTTCTCGCGCGACCTTGGTCCTGTCCCTCATTGCTTCGACCACCGTCGAGGCGCAAGTGGTGCGTGGCACGGTCCGGGCCGACTCCGGCGAGGTGATCATCGTCGGCGCGGAGGTTCTGCTCGAGGCGACGGAGTGGCGGACCCGAAGCGATCAGCGGGGCTCCTTCCGGCTGGCCGGGATGCCACCTGGCCAATACCGACTCGTGGCCCGAGCGGTCGGATACCGTCCGTTCGCCGCGCCCACGGTCCTCGCCGCCGGCGATACCATCGAGATCGACCTCGTTCTCGGCAAACTTGCCGTTGAATTGGCCCCCATCGAGGTCACCGCTGAACGGCCGAAGTTCCGATCGGCGGTGATCCGCGGCTTCGACGACCGGCGCAGTCGCGGCTTCGGAGCGTTTCTCACTCGGGAGGACCTTCAGAAATGGGATCACGGCCCCATCACCGGCGCCCTCCGTGGCATCTCGGGACTACGCTTGGTGCCGCTTCCCTGTAGTGGGGGTCACGCCGTCGCGACGACCCGGGGCGGCGATGGCCCCCGATCGAACCGAATCGTGTGCGTCGGAGTTCGGGGGGCCACGGTGATTCAGCCAGCCTGCTACCTTTCGATTTATGTCGATGGCATTCGAGTGTGGGCCTCGGGCGATCAGGTCCCCCCAAACATGGACCAAATCGCGGCGTTGTCCCTCGAAGCGGTGGAGGTCTATCGCGGCCCCGCCGAGTTGCCGGTCCAGTACCAAACGACCGGGTCGGCCTGTGGCGCCGTCCTGTTTTGGACCCGGACTGGTGAAAGCAACCGTTAGGCTGGTGCTCGGGCTCGCCCTGGCAGCCACCTCCGCGGTGGCCCAGGAGCTCCAGGTTCGGGCCACCAATCAGACGACCGGCGCCCCCCTTCCAGGCGCCCTCATTTCCCTTCGCGACACCAAAGACCGGATCGTCCTCCGGGTCCTGGCCGATGAGCGGGGTCGGGCCACCTTGAAGGCCCCGGCTCCGGGAACCTATCGCGTCCGGGCCGACGCGATCGGCTATGCCGGGAAGCTCGCCGCCCCGATCCAGGTCAGCCTGTCGACCCCGGGCGCGATCACCATCGCGCTCGAGCCAGCCCCTCTGGCGATCAATGAGCTCGTCGTCACCAGCTCCCGCGAGGTGGTCTGCAACCTCGACCAGGCCGAGGGAACCGCGGTGGCCCGGATCTGGGACGAAGCCCGGAAGGCTCTGACCGCCACGACGCTGACCCGCGCGAATCGAGCCCTCCAGTTTGCTGCCGTGATCTACGATCGGCAGCTCGATCTCCGGGGCCGCCTCGTCACCGAGTCGACGACCTCGAAGCAAGGACCCTCCGAGCGTCCCTTTCAGGCGGCCGACCCCGAGCACCTTCATCGGGAGGGCTACGTTCAGCGCGACGAAAGCGGTGGCGGTCAGTATTTCGGCCCCGATGCCGATCTCTTGCTCTCCGACCGCTTTCTCGACGATCATTGCTTCGCGCTCGCCTCGCCCGACAAATCCAATCCCGGGCGGGTCGGGCTGGCGTTTGCCCCCATTCAAGGTCGCTTGGTCCCCGACGTGCGCGGCACCCTCTGGCTCGATGAACGCTCGATGGAGCTCGCCCATCTCGAGTTCGGCTACACCAACGTCGACTTTCCCGAGGGGACTCGCGACGTCGGTGGCCGGGTCGGGTTCGAAAAGCTGCCGAATGGGGGGTGGATCGTCAGCTCCTGGCACATTCGGATGCCGATCATCGCCCAGGTGACCGGATTTGCCACGGCCCGAACCAAACTGCTCGGGTACCGGGAGGCCGCCGGCGAGGCCCGACTGGTGGGCCAGCCCCGCCCGGAGACCGGCCCGACCGTCATCACTGGTTCCGTCTACGACTCCGTCGGTGGCGGGCCCTTGGGTGGCGTCGTCGTGTCGATTCAGGCCGGCGCCTACGCCGACACCACCGATTTGTCTGGCCGCTATCGGATCGTCTCCCCCGGGGTCGGCCAGTATCGAGTCACCTTCGATCACCCTCGGTTCCGGATTTTCGGTCTCGACTCCGTCTTCGCCAGCGCCCAGTTGGCTCGGGGGAAAACCGACACCGTCCGAGCGGCGATCCCCGGCGTGGCGGTCATCGTGGCGAAACTCTGTCCCGCCGAACCGCCCGAAACCGGGGCCATCGTCGGGGTGGTACGCGATGCCGCCACCACCACGCCCATCGCCGCCACGGTGACGATTCGGTCCAACACCATCTCCGTTCGGGCCACCCAAAGCGGCCAACGGGGCGCCGCTCGGGCCTCGGGGAGACGAGTCTCGGTGAGTGAACAGGGCACCACCTGGGAGATTGATACTGACGCCTCCGGCGTCTTCCAGGTGTGCGGGTTGCCCCAGGCCGACGACCTCGAGCTGGTGATCACCGTGAAGAACCGCCGTCCTTTGCACCGGTCCGTGTCGACCGAGGGGAAACGCCTTCTGGACGTCGATATCGCGGTACCCTGACGATCATCGCCACCCCGACTAAGCTGGTCGGAATTCCGGCCGAACGCTATATTCCCTCCATGCGAATCACCACCTGGACCGAATACAGTCTCATCATCTCGATTCACCTGGCGAAGCAGGGGCGGCGCGGGGCGATGCCGGTGGCCGCTCGCGAGCTGGCGGAAACGGAGCGCCTTCCCGGCGACTATGTCGAGCAGATCCTCCTCCGGCTCCGCCGAGCCGGGATCGTCGAAAGCGTCCGGGGGGCCAAGGGCGGCTATTACCTGGCCAAGGAACCGGCCGCGATCACGGTTCGCGACGTCATGGAGGCGTCCGAACATCAGACGTTCGAGATGAATTGCGAAAGTCACCAGGTCGACGCCGAGCGGTGCGCTCCCACCAGCAGCTGCACGATCCGACCGGTGTGGCAGGCCCTTCAGCACCGGATTGACGATTTCCTCGGTAGCGTCACCTTGCAGGATCTCCTTCGGGACGAGCCAGCGCCCCCCGCCAGCCAGGAGTTGGTGACCCTCTCAGCCGTGCCGGGCGGCGCCTAACGCGCTCCCGGGGTCGGTTTTGGCCTCACTGTCCCCTTCGCAGCTCGCCCGCTACGCGCGGCACGTCTCGCTACCCGAAGTCGGTCCGGAAGGGCAGGCCCACCTTCGCGATGCCTCGGTCCTGATCGTCGGAGCCGGCGGTCTCGGCTCGCCGGCGGCGCTCTATCTCGCCGGGGCCGGGGTCGGCACGATCGGCATGGTCGACTTCGATGTCGTCGAGGTCAGCAACCTGCAGCGGCAGATTCTCCATGGAGTGAGCCAAGTCGGGCGTCCCAAAGTCGACTCCGCCGCGGCCCGATTGAGCGACCTCAACCCGGAGGTCGCCGTCGAGACATTTTCCACCCGACTCACCAGTGAAACCGCGCTCGCGATTCTCGGTCGCTTCGACCTGACGATCGACGGCAGCGACAATTTCCCCACCCGGTACCTGGTCAACGATGCGTCGGTGTTGTTAGGCAAGCCCTTCGTCTCCGGGAGCATCGACCGGTTCGCCGGTCAGATCTCGGTATTCGGGGTGGATCGTGGACCCTGTTATCGGTGCCTGTTTCCCGAACCACCGCCTCGCGACTTGGTCCCGAACTGTGCCGTGGCCGGCGTGCTGGGGGTCGTCCCGGGGATCGTCGGCACGCTCCAGGCGACCGAAGCGATCAAGCTGATCCTCGGGATCGGAGCGCCGCTGGTCGGCCGGATTCTTCTCTACGACACCCTCGCCGCCACGGTTCGCGAAGTCACCGTCGGGCCCGATCCGAGTTGCGCCGTCTGCGGCGACCGGCCCACGGTGACCGCGCTGATCGACTACCAGAACTTTTGTGGGGAAGGATCCGGCGGAGCGGCCGCCACCGAGATCACCGCGCCTGATTTGGCCCGCCGCCGCGAAGCCGACCCGCCGATCGCGATTCTCGACATCCGGGACGAATGGGAGTGGGAAATCGGTCGGATCGCTGGGGCGCGCCACATTCCGCTCCCCCAGCTCGCCGACCGGCTCGGGGAGTTGGACGCCAGGACGGAGGTGGTGACCGCACGCCAAGTCCTCGCGGCGGCGGGGTTCCGGGCTCGAACCCTGCGTGGCGGGATCGACGCCTGGGCGGCCGACGTCGATCCCTCTGTTCCTCGTTACTGACCGCCGGCGACGGGAGTGCGTCTGGAGGTCCGCCAGGCCGCACCGGATGCCGAAGGGGGGACTCGAACCCCCACGGGCTTGCGCCCACTGCGCCCTGAACGCAGCGCGTCTACCAATTCCACCACTTCGGCGCGAAGCGCAAACCTAGGGGCGCGTCTGGGTGAAGGCAAGCGCGCCGTTGCCAGTCCGCCACAGCGTCCCTATCTTGCTGTCAACGATAGAGTTATGAGCCGATCACCGAACCCAGAAAAGGACCCGAAAGACCGGCTCACGGTGGCACGGAATCCGCGAGCCACCCACGACTATCACATCGTCGATTCCTGGGAAACCGGCATCGTATTGACGGGGACCGAGGTGAAGAGTTTGCGGCAAGGAAAGGCCTCGATCAAAGAGGCGTTCGGGATGGTTCGTCGGGGGGAGGTCTGGCTCGAAGGGATGCACGTCACGCCCTACGAGCAGGGGAACCGGTACAACCACGAACCGGTCCGGTCCCGGAAACTCTTGCTCCATCGTCGTGAAATCGAACGACTGATTGGAGCAACCGAGCAGAAGGGGTTGGCGCTGGTGCCCCTCGAGTTGTACTTCCGAAAAGGCCGAGCCAAGGTCACGCTGGCCCTCGGGAAAGGGAAGAAAGTGCACGACCGCCGAGAGGACATCAAACGCCGTGAGGCGGACCGCGAAATGGCCCGAGCGCTTCGGAGCCGGACGTAAAATGCTGGCCGCCTTGGTGCTCGCCTTGTCGACCTCGCCGGTCAAGGCCGTCTTGCCGGTCCCGATGTCGCTGGTCATCGCCACTTCTCGGGGCGATGTCAGGATTGCCGTCCGAACCGACCCGCTGGCCGGGCCGCTGGTGCCCGCCGCAACCCTGGTCCCGGCGTTGGGCGGCCAACTGACGATCGCCGGCGCCTGGGCTGAGGTCGAAGTTGCCCGCCAGTCGTTCCGGTTCTTGATCGGCGGGCCGGTTTACGCCATTGGCGGCGCGCTCAAACCCCTGGTAGGCCTGGCCACCCTCAAGCGCGACTCGCTCTTTCTCCCGATCCAGTTCGTCACCCACGTGCTCCCAGCGGAGCTCAAGGGGCGGTTCCGGTACGATGGCGCGGCTGGGCGGCTCGAGGAAGTTGTGGGTCCAGGGCCGGTCGTGGCCGCCGCGGCCAAAGCCCCGAACCGGCTGGCGAACGGCCTCAAGAAAGGCCATGTCGTCACCGTCGATCCGGGTCACGGCGGAGTGGATCCCGGCAACCCCGGTGTCTTCTTCCCCCGCGGCCTCAAGGAGAAGGACGTCACGCTCCAAATTGGACACTTGCTCCGCCAAGAGCTCCTCAAACGAGGGGTGGGCGTGGTGATGACCCGGACGACGGATACCCTCATCGCTCTCCATCACCGCGGAGCGTACTGCACCGATCGCTGTGATCTCTTCGTGAGCCTCCACGTCAACTCGCTCAAGCGCCGGCCCGGATATACCAACGTCCGGGGCTTCGAGACCTACTTCTTGGCGACGGCCAAGACCGAGGACGCGGCCCGGGTTGCTCAGATGGAAAACGAAGCGGTTCGATTCGACCAGGCCAGCGCTGGCAACCTCGAGGGCGGTCTCGATTTCATCCTCAAAGATCTCCAGCTCAACGAGCACCTCCGGGAATCGGCGCGGTTGGCGGAATTGGTGCAGTCCCATCTCGGCGAGGTTCATTCCGGTCCCGACAAAGGGGCGAAACAGGCCGGTCTGGCGGTCCTGACCACCGCGCGCCGACCGGCGGTGCTGGTCGAATTGGGGTTCGCCACCAATCCCGAGGATGCCAAGGTGATGACCCAGCCACAATCGCAGCAGAATCTCGCGGCCGCGATCGCGGATGCGGTGGTTTCCTATCTGCTGGAGTATGAGCGCCGGACCGGGTCCGGCGACGTCGCCACCCAGACGGGTCCCAACCCCTAAGTGACCAGCGCGGCGCCGACTTCGATCGCCGTCTTCGGCACCACCTTCGCCAACCCGATCCTCCTCGCCGCCGGAACTGCGGGCTTCGGCCGCGAGCTCGCGGGCACCGTGGACCTCGAGGTCCTTGGCGGCCTCATCACCAAAGCGGTATCCCGCGAGCCGCGTCACGGCAATCCGCCTCCCCGGGTCGGAGAATTCGACGGGGGAATGATCAACGCCATTGGCCTCGCGAATCCGGGGCTCGCGTCGGTCGTGGACACCGAGCTCCCGTGGCTCCGGGCCAACCTCCGCCGTCCCCGAGTCATCGTGAACGTCGTCGGGTTCGCCGAGGAGGAATACGCTCTGGTGATCGCGGGTCTCGACGGGGGCGGCGGGATGGTCGGTTACGAGCTGAACCTCTCCTGCCCTAACACGGCCGCCGGTGGCCTCGAGTTCGGCGCCGACCCGGCCGCCATCGCTCGGGTGGTCGGTCAATGCCGAATGGCGACCCGACGGGCCCTGCTGGTGAAACTGTCGCCCGCGGTTCCCGACATCGGGAGGCTTGCCGGGGCTGCCGTCGACGCCGGTGCCGACGGTGTCTCGGTGGTGAACACGATGCCCGGGCTCCTGTTCGAAGGCCGGCGCCCCCGGCTGGGGAACACCCATGGGGGGGTGAGCGGGCCGGCGTTGCTGCCGGTCGGCCTCTTGGCGGTGGCCCGGGTTCGGCGTCAGCTTCCGTCGGTCCCAATCATCGGTGTCGGCGGTATCAGCGCCATGAACCATGTTGAGCAGTATCTCTCGGCTGGCGCCAACCTGGTGGCGATCGGCACCGCAGGCCTGGCCGATCCGCGGCTGCCGGAGCGGCTCGCCCGGTCGTGGGGTGATCGCCGTGGCTGACCTGGTGCTGGCGCTGGACACTCCCGATCCCGGCGCGGCGACTCGGCTGCTGGACGCGGTGCCGGCCGTTCGGTGGGTCAAGATCGGCTCGGTGCTTTTTACCCAAGCCGGCCCGGCGTTCGTCGCCAAGCTCAAGGCCCGGGGACTCAAGCTCTTCCTCGACCTCAAATGGCACGACATCCCCAACACGGTGCGAGGCGCCGTCGAGGAGGCCAAGAGTCTGGGCGTCGACCTGGTCACGGTGCACACGTTAGGCGGCGCCGTCATGATGGCTGCCGCCAAGGCCGCCGCGGGGCCGGGAGTCGCCGTCGTTGGCGTCACGGTTCTCACTTCCCACGACGAGGTCGCTCTCTCGGCCATTCTGGGGCGGGAGGCGGAACCCGCGATCGAAGTTGTTCGGCTCGCTCGGGCGGCGCGGGGGGCCGGCCTCGATGGCGTGGTGGCTTCGCCGCTCGAAGTCGCTCGGCTCCGCTCGCTCCTTGGCCCCACCGCCCTCCTGGTGGCTCCCGGGATTCGACCCGCTGGCGCCGCGAAAGCCGATCAGGTCCGGACGGCCACCGCGGCCGAGGCGGCGGCGGCCGGCGCCGATCTGCTGGTTGTGGGCCGGCCGGTGCTCGAATCCCCAGACCCGGCGAAAGCTTGGGCCCAGATCGCGGCGGAGCTTGGGTGACCTTCCATGTCCTGACCGCGGTGGCTTTGGCGCTTTCCGTCCCGACGCCAGAATTAACGCCGGTCGCGGCTGCGGCCAGAGAGGCGTTCACCACTCGCGACTTCACCCGGTTGCTCGAGCCTCGGCGATCGGTCCGACTGGCGCTCCCGGGTCGCCCGGCGTTGCCGGTGATCGGGGGCGCGGCGGCCGCGGCCACCTTGCAAGCGTTCACCCGCCGAACCGAGGATCGCGAGGTCACCCTAGTCCGCTCGGCCTTGGTCGAAGCGCGCTACGGATACATCGAGTTGACGCGGATTTTCCGGGTTCTCGGGACCCAGCAATGGCAGCGGGACCGGATTCTCCTCAGCGCGGTGCTCGATGGCGGTCGGTGGCGAGTGGCGGAGGTCTTGATTGTGGCAGCACCGGAGGAACGTTGATCCGAAGGGGCGGTGGGATCGGCCTTTCGACCCCCCCCAGCGACTTGCGGTAACCGCAATCCAGGGCTAGCTTTGCAAGCTCCCCAGAAACCGGGTTGTAGGAGAGAGGGTCGATGAAGGTGCGTTCCAGCGTAAAGCCGATCTGCGAGCACTGCAAGGTGGTCCGCCGCCGCGGTGTCATCCGGGTCATTTGCAAGCGAAATCCCAAGCACAAGCAGCGGCAGGGATAACCCATGGCTCGAATTTCCGGTGTCGATCTTCCTCGCGAAAAGCGGGTGGAAATCGCCCTCACTTACATTTTCGGAATCGGCCTCACCACGAGCCAGCGGCTCCTCGGCGAGACGGGGATCAGCCCGGATACCCGAGTTCGGGATTTGAGTGACAACGAGGTCGCCCGTCTCCGCCAGATGATCGAGCGGAGCGTCCGGGTCGAGGGCACCTTGCGGACGGAAATCGCGATGAACATCAAGCGGCTGATGGATCTGGGATCCTACCGCGGATCGCGCCACCGCAAGGGGTTGCCGGTTCGGGGACAGCGCACGCATACCAACGCTCGGACCAAGAAGGGTCCGCGGCGAGCCATTGCCGGTAAAAAGAAGGCGACGAAGAAGTAAGCCATGACTGCACCCGAAACCACACCAGTGCCGGCGACGCCGGCGGCGCCGATCGCCGAGAAGCCGGCGGCCGCGCCCAAAGGACCGAAGCGCGGCAAGAAGGTGGTCGAATCCGAAGGGGTCGCCCACATCTGCGCGACGTTCAACAACACGATCGTGACGATCACCGATACCCGGGGAAACGCCATCGCTTGGGGAACCGCCGGGAAGGCGGGCTTCAAAGGGTCGAAGAAATCGACGCCGTACGCGGCGACCGTGGCGGCTGAGGCGGTCGGCCGGGAGGCGATGACGATGGGGGTACGGCGGGTCCATGTCCGGGTTCAGGGTCCGGGCAGCGGGCGGGAATCGGCGGTTCAGGCCTTGGCCTCCGTCGGTTTGCGAGTGGTGTCGATCAAGGATGTGACTCCGATTCCTCACAACGGCTGCCGGCCGCCGAAAAAGCGCAGGGTCTGACCGATGTCACGATATACTGGGCCAGCGTGCCGCCTGTGCCGGCGAGAAGGAACCAAGCTGTTTTTGAAGGGTACCCGCTGCTTCACCGAGAAATGCGCGGTCGATCGCCGGGGGTACGCTCCCGGTCAACACGGGATGTCGGGCGGCGGGAAGGGCGGTGCTCGCAAGATGTCGGAATACGCCCGGCAACTGCGAGAAAAGCAGAAAGTGAAGCGGATCTACGGCCTCAACGAGAAGCAGTTCCGAAATACTTTCGAATCGGCCACCCATGAGCCGGGAGTCAAGGGCACCAATCTGTTGGTCGCGCTCGAGTCGCGACTCGACAACCTGGTGTACCGGATGGGGTTCACCACGAGTCGGCGGGGGGCTCGCCAGTTGGTTCGCCACGGCCACATCGAAGTCGGCGGTGGCCGAGTCGACATCCCGTCCTATCGGGTCAAGCCGGGGGAAGAGGTTCGGGTGACCGCCGCCTCGCAGGAGATGGTCCCTGTCAAAGTGGCTCAGGAAATGGCCACCCGGGGTTCGTCCCTCACCTGGCTCTCGGTCGATCACCAAAAATTTGCTGGACGGATGACGATGATTCCGACGCGCGATGCGATTCCCACCAACGCGCAGGAACAGTTGATCGTCGAGCTCTACTCGAAGTAACGGAGTCGACCACATGTCGATCGATTTGACCGGGTTGGTGAATCCGCATCTGGTTGAGATGACCAAGCGGGACGACAATCCGAACATTGCTGAGTTTCGGCTCCAGCCTTTGGAGCGAGGATTTGGCCACACGCTCGGTAACGCGTTGCGACGGATGTTGCTGTCGTCGCTGCGCGGCTCGGCGGTCTGGGCGTTTCGGATGGACGGAGTCGTTCACGAGCATCAGACCGTCCAAGGGGTTCTCGAGGACGTCCACCAAATCGTCCAGCGCCTAAAGTCGCTGACTCTGGTGCTCGATGAAGACGCCGACGAGGCGATCCTCCGGATCCGCCGCGACGGCAAGGGTGGCGTCTATGCCCGCGACATTCAGCCCAACCCCTCGGCCCGGATCGTCAACCCCGACCACTTGCTCTTTACGGTTCAGGAGGATCGCGATGTGAGCTGCGACCTCTACGTCAACAAGGGCCGCGGCTACGTCGAGTCCGAAATGCAGCCGGCCGACCGGTCCCTTCCGGTCGACCTGGTGCGGATCGATGCGATCTACAACCCGGTGCGCCGGGCCAACTTCACGGTGAGCGAGACCCGGGTGGGCCAGCGGACGGACTACGATCGGTTGGCCGTCATGGTGGAAACCAACGGGACGATTTCCCCCGAAGATGCCATCGCTTATGCGGCCGCCCTGGCTCAAGAGCACTTCCGATACTTCGTCGAGTTCGGGCGGGTACCGACGGCCCGGGCGCTGCCCACCGACGTAGTGGCGGTGGCTGGCGGACTGCGGGGCAAGCTGGAACGGCTGATCGACGACCTCGGCCTCACCGTCCGGACCTTGAACTCGCTCAAGAACTCGAACATCCGAACCCTCAAGGACCTGGTCGAGTACTCCGAGAAGGAGTTGCTCGACGTCAAGAACGTAGGGGAGAAGGCGGTGGCCGAGATCGGTGAGTTGCTCCAGCGCGAGGCCCTTCGCTTCGGGATGGCCTTCGAGGAGGTCGACGGCGACTATCGCGTCGTCCGGAGTGGGGCGACCCCGACGACCAACGGGTCGGAGGTCGGCTGATGCGGCATCGAGCCAAGGGGCGGCAGCTTTCTCGAACCTCGGAGCACCGGAAGGCGCTCTTGAGGAACATGGCCATGAGCCTCTTCAAGCATGAACGGATCGTCACGACCACGGCCAAGGCGAAAGAACTCCGCCCCTTCGCCGAGCGGCTGATCACCCTGGCGCGCCGCGGCGATCTCCATGCCCGTCGGCTCGCGGAGCGGAAGATCCAGGACCGGGTTGTGCTGAAACGGCTGTTTGGCGAGATCGGGCCACGGTTCGCGGGTCGGCCGGGCGGGTATACCCGAATTCTCAAACTGGGTCACCGGGTGGGCGATGGCGCCGATACTGCGCGCATCGAATTGCTGGCCGAGTGACGTGGGTCGCGGAGTTCCGGACAACGAAAAAGGGGACCCTTCGGTCCCCTTTTTTTCGATCTGGTCGGCCGAACCTAGGCGGCTTTCACCACTTTGTTGCTTCGAATGCAGCGGGTGCAAACCCGGGTTCGTTTCGGCATTCCGTCGACGATCATGCGAACGGTCTGCAGATTGGGCATCCATCGACGTTTCCGCCGGTTGTTGGCATGGCTTACGTGGTTTCCCGTTGCCGGGCCCTTACCACAGATAGTGCAGGTGCGTGCCATTGGAAGGATTCTCCACTCGCGGTACTCGTTAATCAAGCCCCTAAACCTAGGGTGCACATGACCTTGGCACAAGTCTCTCGGGCCGGGACGGGGTACTGATGGCGCGGGCCCTGATTACCGGCGTGACCGGCCAGGACGGCTCCTACCTGGCCGAATTTCTCCTCGGGAAGGGGTACGACGTCGTGGGGGTCGTCCGCCGAACCAGCCATCACTCCTACGAGCGGATCGAACATCTGCTCGATCGAATGAAGGTGGTCGCGGCTGACCTCCTCGATCAGCATTCCCTGACGGAGGTCGTGAGGGAGGCCCAACCCGACGAGGTCTACAACCTCGCCGCCCAGTCCTACGTTCCGACCTCGTTTACCCAACCGGTCTTGACCGGCGAGTTCACGGCCCTTGGCGTAACCCGGATTCTCGAGGCAGTCCGACTCGCCCATCCGACGGCGCGGTTCTACCAGGCGAGTTCGTCGGAGATGTTTGGCAAGGTCCAGGAGACCCCGCAGAACGAAGGGACGTCCTTCTATCCTCGATCTCCCTACGGCGTCGCCAAGGTGTATGGTCACTGGATCACCGTGAACTATCGGGAGTCCTATGGGCTCTTCGCCGTCAGCGGCATCCTCTTCAACCACGAGTCTCCCCGGCGAGGCATCGAGTTCGTGACACGCAAGGTTTCCGATGGGGTTGCCCGGATCAAGCTCGGGCTCGCCAAAGAGCTCCGCTTGGGCAACCTCGAGGCCAAGCGCGACTGGGGGTTCGCCGGCGATTACGTCGAGGCGATGTGGCGGATGCTCCAGGCCCCCGACCCGAAGGACTATGTGGTCGGCACCGGGGTGACCCACAGCGTTCGGCAGCTGGTCGAATTAGCCTTCGGTCGGGTCGGGCTCGACTGGCGCGACCACGTGGTCTCCGATCCCGTTCACCGGCGGCCGGCGGAAGTAGACGTTCTCATCGCCGATCCGAGGAAAGTCGAGGCGGAGCTGGGGTGGCAACCCACCGTCAGTTTCGAGGAGTTGGTTGGGATGATGGTCGACGCCGATCTCGAGCGGTTGACCGCCCGGCGATGAGGGTTCTGGTCACCGGGGCCGACGGTTTCGTGGGTGGCTGGCTGGTTCGCGACCTGCTCGGTGCCGGCCACCAGGTCGTGGGCGCCGTTCGTTTGGGTGGCGGACCGGCGCCCCTGCTTTCGGAGCGGGAACGAGTTCGGGTTCGGTGGATCGATTTCGACCTCCTGGCACCTGCTTCGGTCACAGCACTCGGTGGAATCGCCGTGGATGCGGTTGTCCATCTCGCCGCGGTCGCCTCGGGCACCGATGCCCGACAGGACCCTGGCCATGCCTGGACGGTCAACGCCGCGGGGACGGCCCGTCTCTGCGAGGAGTTGGGCCAGACGCGTGAGGCCGAGGGCGCGAAGCCGACGGTGATTCTGGCGTCGACGGGCGAGGTTTACGGCGAGGGCTTGGGGCGGCCATCGTTGGAAAACGATCCGGTGCGACCGCGCTCGCCGTATGCCGCCAGCAAGCACGGCGCCGAAATCGCCGCCCTGGAGGTCGCCGATCGAACCGGGCTGAAGGTGATCGTGGCTCGGGCCTTCCCCCACACGGGACCGGGGCAAAGCGACAAATACGTCGTTCCGGTGCTGGCGCAGCGGCTTCGGACCGCCAAGCGAATCGGCGCTCCGGTAATCAAGACTGGGAATCTCACCCCAATCCGGGACCTACTCGACGTCCGGGACGTGGCGCGCGCCTATCGGTTGCTGGCGGAACGCGGTCGCCCGGGCGAGACATACAACATCGCCAGGGGGGTCGGCGTGCCGCTGAGCGACGTGGTCGACAGGTTGGCCGCGTTGCTCGACCACCGAGTGATCGTCGAGCCCGACCCAAACTTGCTTCGGTCGAACGACCTGCAGTACCTCGTTGGGGACCCGACCCGGATCCGGGGCGACATGGGATGGGATCCCACGATCGCGCTCGATCAAACCCTGAAAGACGTGCTTGATGCCCAAGCGAACTGACATCTCCTCGATTCTCCTGATCGGCTCCGGTCCCATCGTCATCGGCCAGGGCGCCGAATTCGACTACTCCGGCACCCAGGCGGCGCGGGCGCTCCGGGAGGAGGGGTACCGGGTCATTCTCGTCAACTCCAATCCGGCGACGATCATGACCGATCCGGAGGTCGCCGACCGGACCTACATCGAACCGGTGACCCCAGAATGGGTGGAGCGGATCATTGCCAAGGAACGACCGGACGCCCTGCTCCCGACGATGGGCGGTCAGACCGGGCTCAACGTGGCGATGGAGCTCTATCGAACCGGGGTGCTGGACAAGTACCAGGTGGAGCTGATCGGGGCCAACGAGCGGGCGATTCGGGTGGCCGAAGATCGCGACGAATTCGCCAAGGCGATGCGGCGCATCGGGTTGGCCACTCCCGAAGGGGTCACGGTGCAATCGGTCGAGGAGGGGCTCGTGGCGGTGCAGCGCACCGGATATCCGGCCATTCTTCGTCCGTCGTTCACGTTGGGCGGAACCGGCGGTGGGATTGCCTACAACCGCGACGAGTTCGAGACGATGCTCCGGCGTGGGTTGGAAGCCTCGCCGGTGGGGTCGGTGCTGGTGGAACGCAGCATCATCGGGTGGAAGGAGTTCGAGCTCGAGGTGATGCGCGACGGCGCGGACAACGTGGTGATCGTCTGTTCGATCGAGAACCTCGATCCGATGGGGGTACATACGGGCGATTCGATCACCGTCGCCCCGACCATGACTTTGTCGGATCGACAATACCAGGTCATGCGCGACGCCGCCTGCAAGATCATTCGCGAAGTCGGCGTCGAGGCCGGCGGATGCAACGTCCAGTTCGCCGTCGATCCGGCTACCGGGACCCAGTTGGTGATCGAGATGAATCCCCGGGTCTCACGCAGCAGCGCCCTCGCGTCGAAGGCCACCGGCTTTCCGATCGCCCGGATCGGGGCGAAAGTCGCGGTCGGGTATCGGCTCGACGAGCTCCCGAACGACATCACCAAGACCACGCCGGCGAGCTTCGAGCCGGTCCTCGACTACGTGGTCGTCAAGATTCCGCGCTTTGCGTTCGAGAAGTTTCCTTCCGCCGATCCGACCCTCACCACACAGATGAAGTCGGTGGGCGAGGTCATGGCGATTGGGCGGACCTTCAAGGAAGCGCTCCAGAAGGGTTTCCGTGGGCTCGAAGCGGGGCGGACCGGATGGGTCGTGGGCGAGACGCCGGCCGACGATCGGGTCGAGGACAGCTCGATCGAGGCAATTCTCGCGTCGCTGCGCCGCCCCACGCCCGAACGACTTTTCCAGGTCAAACGGGCGCTGCTGCGGAACGTCTCGATCGAGGAGATCGGTGAGCGGACGCACATCGATCCGTGGTTTCTCCATCAGCTCCGCGAGCTGGTGGAGGCGGAGCGGACGTTCGCCGCCGGCTGGACGGACACTCAGGGCGAGGGGGCCGAGCCTCGCGACGAGGCCGACCGAGCCGCGATTCGGCGGATGAAACGGATGGGGTTTTCGGATCGGCAATTGGCCGACCTGATCGGGACGAGCGAGACCGAAATGCGCCACCGGCGTCAGGCCCTGGGCATTCGCCCGGCCTTCAAGATGGTGGACACCTGTGCCGGCGAGTTTCCCTCGAAGACGCCCTATTTGTACTCCTGCTATGACGAGGAAAACGAAGCTCGGCCGGTTGGCAGCAAGACCGTAGTGATCCTAGGAAGCGGCCCGAATCGGATCGGGCAGGGAGTCGAGTTCGACTACTGCTGCGTCCGGGCGGTCATGGCCCTCCGTCAACTGGGATTTCGGACGGTCATGGTCAACTCCAATCCGGAGACCGTCTCGACCGACTTCGACATGTCGGACGCTCTCTACTTCGAACCGCTGACCCTCGAAGACGTCCTGGAAATCGTTCACCTGGAGCAACCGCTCGGCGTGGTGGTCCAGCTGGGCGGTCAAACTCCCCTTCGACTGGCGCGCGGCCTCGAGGCCGAGCAGGTCCCCATTCTGGGCACCTCTCCCGAGGCGATCGATGCGGCCGAGGATCGCGGTCGGTTCGAGGCATTGGCTCGTGAGCTGGGAATCGACCAGCCTCGGAGCGGCACCGCGCAGTCTCTCGAAGAAGCGCTCCGGGTGGCCGCCGAGGTGGGGTATCCCGTGGTGATTCGTCCCTCCTACGTGCTCGGCGGGCGGGCGATGCGGATCGTTTACGATGCGGAGACGCTCGAGGAGTTTTTCGCTCTCGCAGTCCGGGTGGCGCCGGGCCACCCCGTCTTGATCGACCAATTCCTCGAGAATGCTTTCGAAGCCGATGTCGACGCCATCGCCGATGGTAGCAAGTGCATCATCGGTGGGGTGATGCAGCACATCGAAGACGCCGGAATCCATTCTGGCGACTCGGCCTGCGTCATGCCGCCCTATCTGATCACCGAGGATCAGGTCGCCGAGATGCGGGAACATACCCGACGCTTCGCCCTCAAGATCGGAGTCGTCGGCTTGATGAACGTCCAGTACGCGGTGAAGGACGGCCGGGTCTACGTCCTGGAAGTGAACCCGCGGGCCTCCCGGACGATCCCCTACGTTTCGAAGACGACGGGGGTGCAATTGGCCGGGATGGCGGCTGCCGTGATGGTGGGCAAGACGCTCGACGAGTTGGGGATCGGTGAGGACTTCACCCATCCTTACGTGACCGTCAAGGAGGCGGTGTTCCCCTTCAGCAAGCTGGCGGGCGTCGACCTCGTTCTCGGCCCCGAGATGCGGTCGACCGGCGAGGTGATGGGAATCGCCGACTCGTTCGGAATGGCTTTCGCGAAGGCCCAGATGAGCGTCGATGGGGGGCTTCCGCTCAGCGGCGCGGTGTTCGTGACCGTCAACGACAGTGACAAGCCGGCGGTGGTACCCATCACCCGGCGATTTCACGAAATGGGCTTTCGGATCATCGCCACCGAAGGGACCGCCAAGTACCTCCGGGCCCGAGGGATTCCCTCGGCTCGGGTGCTCAAGGTCCACGAAGGCCGCCCCAACGCGGTCGACCTCCTGGTGTCGGGGCAAGTTCAGCTGCTGATCAACACGCCACTCGGCAAGCTCACCCAGCGGGACGACTACACCCTCCGGCGGGTGGCCCTGCAGCATCGAGTGCCCTACACCACCACGATGTCGGCGGCGGCGGCGGCGTCCGACGCGATCATCGCCCTGCGCAGTCGGGCCGGCGAGGTCCGCCCGCTCCAAGAATGGCACGAGATGGCGAAGGCCTACATGGCCGAAGTCCATTCGTGACGACCGCTCGCGATCCGCGGATCGCGGCCGAGATTCGCTCGGCGGTCAGGGGCGAGGTCCGGGAGTCGGAGTCACTGGCACGGTACTCGACGTATCGAATCGGAGGCGCCGCCACGGTGTTGCTTCCGGCCGGTCCCGAGGACGTCGGTGTGGCGCTCCGGATCGCGCGGGCTCGGGGAGTGCCGTGGTTCGTCCTGGGGCTTGGCTCCAACGTGCTGCTCCCCGATGCCGGCCTCGACGCCCTCGTACTCCGGATCGGCAAGGGGCTCGACCGGGTCGAGGCGGTGGAGGAGCGGTGGCGGTTGGGTAGCGGGCTGCCGGCACCGCTCGCGGCTCGGCGGACCGCTCAAGCGGGGTGGGCGGGGATTCACATGATGGTCGGAGTGCCGGGAACGGTCGGCGGTGGGGTGTTCATGAATGCTGGGTGCCACGGCGGCCAGTGGTCCGACTGCGTCGAATCCGTCGTTGGAATCAATCCCGCCGGCGAGACTCAGGTCCTCCCGGCGCGAGAAATCCCGTTTCAGTATCGTCGCAGCGGCCTGGACGGATGGGTGATCTTGGAAGCCACCGTTCGCCTCCGGGCCGGTGACCCGGCCGAGCTCGCGGGCGAGGTCACGAAGCTCTTCGAATGGCGCCAGCGGGGAACCCCATTCAACCAGCCTTGTTGCGGAAGCGTCTTCAAGAATCCGGGAGGCTTGGGAGACGGCCGAACCGCGGGTCAGCTCATCGAGGCGGCCGGGCTCAAGGGGGCCCGCGAGGGCGAGGCCGAGGTCTCGCCGATGCACGCGAATTACTTCGTCAACCTGGGCGCGGCTCAGGCCGCCGACGTTCGCCGCTTGATCGACCGGGTTCGGTCGGCGGTCGCGGAGCGGTTCGGCGTGGTGTTGGAACCCGAAGTGAAGCTCATCGGCCCGGTCGGTGAGTACCTCCACCTCTGAGCGAGGCAGCATGGCTGATTTTTTCGTCCACGAATCGAGTTACGTCGACGACGGGGCGGTGATCGGGAAGGGGTCCAAGGTCTGGCACTTCTCGCACGTGATGCCGGGCGCGGTGATCGGCGAGCAGTGCAATCTGGGGCAGAACGTCGTCGTCATGCCGGGAACCCGGATCGGCAACAACGTCAAGATCCAGAACAACGTCTCGATTTTCGAAGGCGTCGAGCTCGAGGATGACGTTTTCTGCGGACCGAGCTGCGTGTTCACGAACGTCCTGAATCCGCGGAGCCACGTGTCCCGGAAGAACGAGTACCAGCGCACCTTGGTCAAGCGGGGCGCGAGTATCGGCGCCAACGCCACGATCATCTGTGGTGGAACGATTGGCGAGTATGCTTTCATCGGGGCGGGCGCGGTGGTCCGGGGCGACGTGCCGGCCTATGCGTTGATGGCCGGGGTCCCGGCCCGGCGGATCGGGTGGATGTGCCAATGTGGCGTCAAACTCGCCCTGCGGGACGGCGGGGCAGCCTGTGGCAGCTGTGGAACGTCCTATCGCGAAGTTGGGGGCTCCCTGGGCCCCGTTGACCACCCGCCATCGGCAGTCTAAGTTGCTGCCTCAGCACAACTTGCGAAAGACGTACCAGCCACCGGTCAATCCGGCTGAGCGGCTGGGATGACGGTGCTATTCGTCGCCCGTTTCTTGCCCTGACCCGCTCGCCGAACCAGCCCGAGCCGAAGGAACACGGTCCGTGAACGTCCCATTGCTCGACCTCAAAGCGCAATACGCGACCATTCGAGACGAGATCCAGACGGCCATCGGGTCGGTGGTCGAGCGCCAGGAGTTCATCATGGGCCGCGAGGTGGGGCAGCTGGAGACCCAGATCGCCGAGCTGTCATGCGCCAAGCACGGGATCGCCTGTGCCAGCGGGACGGACGCCCTACTGTTGCCGCTCAAGGCCCTCGATCTTCGACCTGGGGATCAGGTCATCGCGCCAAGCTTCACCTTCTTTGCCACCGCGGGCGCCATTCACAACGCCGGGGGCCGGCCGGTCTTCGTCGATATCGAGCCGACGACCTTCAACGTCGATCCGGCAGCCATCGAGGCGGCCATCACCTCGCGAACCAGGGCGATCGTGGTGGTCCACCTGTTCGGCCAGATGGCCGCGATGGAGCGGGTGCTGGCAATCGCGGCCCGGCGGGGGCTTCCAGTGATCGAGGACGCGGCTCAGGCGGTTGGGGCGAGCCGGACGGTGACCGCCGCCACCACCATGGCTGGCGAAGCCGGTTGGTGCGGAACGTTCTCATTCTTTCCGAGCAAGAACCTCGGGGCTTACGGCGACGGGGGCCTGATTGTCACCCAGGACGATCAACTCGCCACCCGGCTCCGGAAGCTGCGGCTCCATGGGGGCGCCAAGCAGTATCATCACGACGAGGTCGGGACCAACAGTCGGCTCGACACGCTCCAGGCCGCCATCCTGCTCGCCAAGCTGCCGAGACTGGCCGGGTGGAGCGCGGCCCGCCGCGAGCGGGCGGCCCGATATACCGCGGCGTTCGCGGGCCACCCGGCGATCCAACCGCCGGTGACCGATCCGGCGAACGAGCACATCTTCCACCAGTACACTATTCGGGTGCCTCGCCGCGACGATCTCGCGGCCAGCCTCAAGGCGAGCGGCATCGGATGTGCGGTCTACTACCCGATCGGGCTCCACCTCCAGCCGTGCTTCGCGAGCCTCGGGTACCGGCCAGGCTCCTTGCCCGAAACCGAACGGGCGATGCGCGAGGTGATCTCCCTTCCCGTGTTTCCGGAGCTGACCGACGGTCAGGGCGACGAGGTCGTGCGCGCGGTGAAAGAGTTTTTCGGATGAGCCGGTTGCGGGTGGGTGTGGTGGGCGCAGGGGCCTGGGGCCGCAACCACGTCCGGGCGCTGGCGGCCATGGCGGAGGTCGAGCTGTCAGCGGTAGCCGATCTCGACCCCAAGGTTCGGGAGCGGATCGCCCGGGCGCACCCGGGGGTCTTTCTCACCGGGTCCGTCGACGAGCTGCTCGAGCGAGTCGACGCGGTGGTGGTCGCGTCGACCGCGAAGAGCCACGCCGACGTCGGCCAACAGGCGATCGCGGCGGGCAAGCCGGTCCTGATCGAGAAGCCGTTCGCCCTGACCGTGGCGGACGCGGAACGGCTGCAGGCAGAAGGTGAGCGGCGCGGCGTTCCGGTCCTCGCCGGTCATCTGCTCGAGTTTCATCCGGTGATCGAGCGTCTCAAGGGGATGATCGCCGATGGCTCGTTGGGACAGGTGTACTATCTCTACTCTCAGCGGGTCAACCTCGGACAGGTGCGGCCCGACGAAAACGCCCTCTGGAGCTTCGGGCCTCACGACATTTCGGTGGCGATTTTCTTGATGGGTGAAGCGCCGGTGTCGGTCACGGCGCAGGGGCATTCGTACCTGCAGCGCGGGATCGAGGACGTGGTGTTTCTGGTGATGCAGTTTCGGTCCGGGGTGGTGGCCCATGCCCACCTATCCTGGCTCGACCCGCACAAAGAGCGTCGGCTCACGGTGGTCGGCTCGAAGCAAATGGCCGTCTTCGATGACATGGCTCCCCGGGAGAAACTTCGAGTCTACGACAAGGGCGTCTCCCGGCCGCCGGAATACGGCTCTTACGGAGAGAGTTTGGCGATTCGAGAGGGCGACATCTGGATTCCAAAAGTACCTAATGCCGAGCCATTGAGCCTCGAGCTGGCCCACTTCGTCGCGGTCGCCCAAGGGGCCAAGCCCACTCGGGCGGACGCAATCGATGGGGTCCGGGTCATTCGAGTCTTAGACGCGGCCAGTCGGTCGCTTGCCGGCGGCGGTGCGCCGGTTTCCGTGGAGGATTCATGACGTTGTGGGCAGACAAGCTGGTGGCGAAGGCCGAGACGCGAGAAGCGTTGTTCGGCATCATCGGACTCGGATACGTCGGCTTGCCACTCGCGGTCGAGTTGGCGAACGCCGGATATCGGGTGCTGGGGTTCGACGTCAGCGAGCGAGTGGTCGAGGGGCTGAACGGCGGAGTGTCGCACGTCAAGGACATCACCGACGACCAGCTCAATGCGGTCCGATCCAAAGGCCTGTTCGAGGCCACGACCGATGGGGCCAAGCTGGCCGAGTGCGACGCGATTTCCATTTGCGTTCCGACGCCGCTCTCGAAGTTCAAGGACCCGGATGTGAGCTACATCGTCGCCGCCACCGAGACCGTCAAAAAGGTCCTCCGGCCGGGTCAGGCGATCATCCTCGAGAGCACCACCTATCCCGGCACCACCCGGGAGATCATGCTCCCGGCGCTCGAGGCCACCGGCCTCAAGGCGGGGACCGACTTCTTTCTGGCCTTCAGCCCGGAGCGAGTGGATCCCGGCAACTCGATCTACCAGACCAAGAACACCCCCAAGGTGGTTGGCGGGATCACCGATGATTGCCGCCGGGTCGTGGCCGCGCTCTACCAACCGGCGATCGATACCCTGGTCGAGGTGACGACAACCGAGGCGGCCGAATTGGTGAAGCTGCTGGAAAACACCTTCCGGAGCGTGAACATCGGCCTGGTCAACGAGATGGCGATCGTCTGTGACAAACTCGGCGTGGACGTCTGGGAAGTGATCGAGGCGGCGGCCACCAAGCCGTTCGGGTTCATGAAGTTCCTTCCCGGACCGGGGTTGGGTGGGCACTGCATTCCGATCGATCCGCACTATCTCGCCTGGAAAATGCGGGGCCTCAACTACAAGACCCGTTTCATCGACCTGGCGGGCGAGCTCAATACCGAGATGCCGCTCTTCTGGGTCCGCAAGGTCGGGGATGCGCTGAACGATGCCGGCAAAGCGACTCGGGGTTCCTCGGTCCTGATTCTCGGCGTGGCCTACAAGCGCGACATCGAGGACATTCGGGAAAGCCCGGCGCTCGACATCATCAAGCTGCTCCAGGGCTCGGGCGCCAAGGTGAGCTATCACGATCCGTACGTCCCGGAGTTCGCCGAGGACGGTCACGTCGCCCGGTCGGTACCGCTCACGAGAGAAACCTTGGAAGCCGCGGATTGCGTGGTCGTGGTCACCGACCACAGCAACATCGACTACGGGCTGGTGAGACGCCACGCCAAGGCGGTGGTCGACACCCGGAACGCCCTCAAGCGGAGTCGCTAGCCATGCGCGTGACGGTGATCGGCTCGGGTTATGTCGGGCTGGTGGCAGGCGCGTGCCTCGCCGAAACGGGCAACGACGTGGTCTGCGCTGACGTCGATGAGCGGAAAGTCGCCCGGCTCAAGGCCAACGACATCCCGATTTACGAGCCGGGCCTCGAAGACCTGGTGAGCCGAAACCAAGCCGAGGCCCGACTCAGCTTCACGACCGACGTCGGAGCGGCGGTGGCCCACGGCAAGGTTGTGTTCATCGCGGTCGGGACCCCGCCGGGAGAGGACGGGTCGGCCGATCTCAAGTACGTCCTGGCGGTGGCCTCGACCATCGGGAGGCACCTGAACGAGCCCAAGATCGTGGTGACGAAGTCGACGGTACCGGTGGGGACGGCCGAACGGGTCCGGGCGGCGATTCGGGCCGAGACCTCGGCGCCGTTCTTCGTCGCCTCGAACCCCGAGTTCCTCAAAGAGGGTGCAGCGATCGATGATTTCATGAAGCCGGATCGGGTGGTGCTCGGGGTGGACTCCGAGGAGGCGCGCGATGCCCTCGGTCAACTCTATTCGCCGTTCATCCGGACCGGCAATCCAATTTTGTTCATGGACATCCCCTCGGCCGAGGTGACCAAGTATGCCGCGAACGCCATGTTGGCCACCCGGATCTCGTTCATGAACCAAATCGCGGTCCTCTGCGAGTTGGTTGGCGCCGACGTCGGCATGGTGCGCAAGGGGATTGGGTCCGATCGACGGATCGGCCCGGCATTCCTGTTTCCGGGGCCTGGGTACGGCGGGTCCTGTTTCCCCAAAGACGTCAAAGCCCTCATCCAGACGGCCCGCGCGCTCGGGATGGCCCCCGAGCTCTGGGAGTCGGTCGAGGCCGTGAACGAGCGCCAGAAACTCCTCCTCCTCGAGAAACTCGAGCGGCAGCTCGGCGGGTTGTCGGGGCGACGGGTGGCGATTTGGGGTCTGGCGTTCAAGGCGGAAACTGACGACATGCGGGAGAGCCCGTCGATTCCGCTCATCGAAGGGATCTTGGCGCGGGGCGGGACCGTCGCGGCTCACGATCCCAAGGCGATGGGCGTGGCGAAGGGACTCTTCGGCGACCGGATTCGGTACCCCAAGGATCTCTATGAGGCGGTCGAGGGCGCCGATGCTCTGGCGATCGTGACCGAGTGGTTGGTGTATCGGAACCCCGATCTCGAGCGGGTCCGCCGAGCGATGACCCAGCCGATTATCGTCGACGGTCGAAACTTGTTCGATCCCGAGCGGATGGCCCGAGCCGGTTTCCAGTACGTCGGTATCGGCCGGGGCCGGGTGTGAGAGTCCTGATCACCGGCGCCGCCGGCTTCCTGGGCTCCCATCTGACGGACCGGTTTCTCGCCGACGGTCACGACGTCATCGGGATGGACAATTTCATCACCGGGTCGCGGGCCAACATCGCGCACCTTCAGGGCAATCCCCGATTCCGTTTGATCGAGCACGACGTCTCGAAATACATCGCGATCGAGGATTCTCTCGACGGGATTCTGCACTTCGCCTCGCCCGCGAGCCCGATTGATTACCTCCAATTCCCGATTCCGACGCTCAAGGTCGGATCGCTCGGCACCCACAACACCCTCGGGCTCGCCAAGGCCAAGGGCGCCCGCTACCTCCTCGCCTCCACTTCCGAGGTCTACGGCGACCCGCAAGTGCATCCCCAACCGGAGACCTACTGGGGCAACGTCAACCCGGTGGGGCCGCGGGGAGTCTACGACGAGGCCAAGCGGTTCGCGGAGGCGATGACGATGGCCTATCATCGCTCCCACGGGGTCCCGACCCGGATCGTCCGGATCTTCAACACCTACGGCCCCCGGATGCGTGCCCACGACGGACGCGTGGTGTCGAACTTCGTGGTCCAGGCCCTCAAGGGAGAGCCCTTGACGGTCTACGGCGAGGGGCGCCAGACCCGCTCATTCTGCTACATGACCGATCTCGTCGATGGGATCTACCGGCTGTTCTGGAGCGACCGGGTCGACCCCACGAACATCGGAAACCCGACCGAGTTTACCGTCCTCGAACTTGCCAATCTGGTACGGGAGATGATCGGTGGCGGGGCCACGATCGTCTTCGAGCCTCTCCCGACCGACGACCCCAAAGTGAGAAAACCCGACATCACCGTCGCGCGGTCGGTACTCGGTTGGGATCCCCAGGTCGATCTCCGGCACGGGCTCGAGCGGACGATCGCGTATTTCCGGACCGTTCTCGGCAAATGAGCCGGATCTTGGTCACCGGGGCCGCCGGGTTCATCGCCTCGCACCTCGCCGAAGCGCTCCTGGCACGGGGTGACGAGGTGATTGGCCTCGACTCCTTCGATCCCTTCTATCCCCGGTCGTTCAAGGAACGGAACCTGGAGGTGGCCCGGAAGCTTCCGGGCTATCGGTTCGTGGAAGGTGACATCCTCGACACCGATCTGGTGGCCTGTTTGCTCACGGCCGACACGATCGTCTGCCACTTGGCGGCCAAAGCCGGGGTCCGCCCGTCGATTCAGGACCCCGTGGGCTATGCCCGGGTCAATCTGACGGGTACCGCAGCGATCGCCGAGGCGATGAGACGGGCCGGGGCGACCCGGCTGGCCTTTGGCTCCTCCTCCTCGGTGTACGGTGATGCGACGCCGGCCCCCTTCCGGGAGGACGCTCCCGCCCTGACGCCCGTTTCCCCCTACGCGGCGAGCAAGAGGGCCGCCGAACTGCACCTGATCGCCGTGGCCCCCCTCCAGGGCCTCAAAGTGGCCGCACTCCGCTATTTTACTGTGTTCGGTCCCCGGCAGCGCCCCGATTTGGCGATTCACTTGTTCGCCCGACGGATGCTCACGGGGGAGGGGTTGTCGCTCTTCGGCGACGGCACCCAGGCCCGCGACTATACCTTTGCCTCGGACATCGTCGCGGGGACACTGGCGGGTATCGATTGGACGGCACGTGCACCGGTGGGGGTCGAGTGTTTCAATCTCGGGGGAAGTCGGCCGGTTTCGTTACGAGAGCTGGTCGCGGAGTTGAGTCGGGCGCTGGGAATCGTTCCCCGGGTCGAATGGCTGCCGAAGCAGCCGGGCGACGTGGAGCTGACCTCGGCGGACCTGACGAAATCACGGGCCACGCTCGGATTCATGCCCCGGGTCGAGTTTGCCGACGGCATCGCTCGATTCGTGGAATGGTGTAGGGCGTTCTATGCAAGTCAGCACTGAGCATCTCCTCACCCAAGCCCACGAGCGGTTCGCGGTTCAAGACTATTACGGGGCGATCCACCTCCTCGACGAGATTCTCGAAGGGGGTCGCCGGTTCGCCGACGTCTACCACCTCCGCGGCCTGAGCCTCTCGCTGCTGGGACAACCCGATCGCGCCCTGGAGGACTTCGATCGGGCCCTCGGCGTCAATCCCAGGTACATCGACGCCCTGGTGCACCGCGGGGTCATCCTGGTGGAGTTGGGCCGGTCGGCCGAGGCCGACGTTTCCTTCCAGCGGGCCGCCTCCCTTGGCCATCTCGGCTCGAACGGTTTTTCCCGGACGGTGGCCGGTCGCCTCGCCAATCTGCACGCGACGCTCGGCGTGGCCTATGCCGAGGTCGGCGCCGCCGACGAGGCGATTCGCGAGTTTCAGCGAGCGGTCCACCTCGGTCCCGACTTTCACGACCTGCGGTACCGGCTGGCTCGGCTGTTGATCGAAGCGGGGCGGCCGCTCGAAGCCCGGGAAGAGCTCGAACGAATCGTGGCGATTCAGCCCGGCTTCGTCGATGCCCAAGCGGCGCTCGGTTTGGCCCATTACCTCTCGGGCGACGCGACCGGCGCCCAAGAGATCTGGTCGCGGTGCCTCAAGCAACGGCCCGAGAACGCCAGGGTCGGTGCCTACTTGGCCATGGCTCAGCGGCTGACGTCGTGAGGCGGACGGGCTGGTGGTGGATCGGAGCCCTGGTGGGGCTGGTTGGCTGCAAGGTGGCGGCGGCCGATCACGAGCGGCTCGGCGATCATGCCTATCAGGAGCGGAGCTACGCCAAGGCGCTGATGGAATATCAGGCGGCCCACCGCGACGGAGCCCGCAGTCGGGTGTGGGCCAAGACCGCGGCCGCGGCGATCGAAGTGGGGGAGTATGGGGCTGCCATCGACGCGCTGGATCGCCTGGCCCGGGAAGATCCGGTGCGATCGCCGGAGGCGGCGGTTGGCCTCGAGCGGGTGGCTCGGCTCGCGGAGCGACAGGGACCGAGCGGCTACCCGACCATCGCCCAGGCGATTTTGGTGTTGCGCCGGGTGGCGCCGAACCGACCACTCGGCCGGCTGGCGCTCGTGGCGATGGGCGGGTCGGTCGGCCCGCGGGACGCGGTGAGCCTGATCCCCACCGCGATCGCCACCGCCGGGTCGCCCCGAGCGGTCGACTCACTTCTCCTCCGCCTCGCCGAGGCCCAACGGACCACCGTGGCATGCGATGGGGCCGCTCGGAGCTATCGGGCGGTGCTGCGGCGAACCGCCGATTCGCAAATCCGGGAGGCGGCTCGGGAGGGGCTCTCGGAATGCGCCCTGGTCCTGGGCCAGGACGCCCTGGGCTCGAAAAAGAGCCCGGAGGCGGAGGCTTGGTTCGAACTGGTGCTGGGGTACGATTCCGACTCGCCGCGCGGGTGGCGGGCCAATCTGGGTCTCGGCGACGCGCGGCTCCTTCGCGGAGATGCGTTAGGGGCCGCGGTGGCCTATCAGGCGGTGTTATCCGCGGTCGGCGTCCCCGATAGCCTGCGGCAGGCAGCCGTGCAAAAACTCAATGAGCTGGGGGCGGCCACTGGATCGCCGCCGTCGGAAGGTGGCGCATGAGGTGGATCAAGCAGGTGGGGCTGGTGGCGGCGGTGGCGACCGCGGGATGCTGGCCGTTCAAGGGCTCCCCGAAACCGGCGGTGTCGCCAGTCCTCGCCAATTCCCC